>Ga0209700_102153_pt1 | contig 40423 bp, 27 predicted proteins | sample SiratroredBW_FD_187528 | JGI IMG/M metagenome (GOLD analysis project Ga0209700, IMG submission 187528) | Root nodule microbial communities of legume samples collected from California, USA - Siratro red BW (SPAdes) (version 2) | ecosystem: Host-associated > Plants > Roots > Nodule | place: USA...
AAATATATATATATATATATATATATATATATATATATATATTCTTTTAGTCTTTGTTTATAATCATTGAGTGAAGCACTTTTATGTTGAAATAGCAATGATAAAATAATCAAGGGTAAAATGCCAGCATTAACAAAAGTGTAATCAACGAGATGTTTATCCTTGAGATTCAATGTTCTAAAGTTCTGGCTATGCGATTTGAAAATCAACATATTATTGATTTGAATGAACTATAATTTAGATTATCTCAAATAGTCTCGTGATAAAAGAAATCCGTCTTCTAAAAGATTAGTAATAAGTAAAGTAAAAAAATATTTTATATTAATGTCATATAAAAAATAAAAACTAAAAGGAAAGATAAAAGAAGTATTAAAAGGAATATATTCAATTTATTTTCTAAAAAGGTCTACATTACAGTTTTTCCTTTTGTAAAAATAAAATATTTAATATTTATTAGAAATTTTCAAAAAGAATTTAATTAAAACATATTATGTTCCTGCCTAAATAATAGTTTCAAATGTCATATATCCTCCCAAGAGAAAAAAAATATAAAACCTTGTAATGCATTAAAAAAATTATTTTTAAATGATAAATAGGGTGCAAGTCTTTACACTGACTATTTATTATAAGAATTAAACTTTTTATGAAAATACATTTCACTCAATTTCTGCTTTAAAAGAGTAAAAGTAAAAATAAAAATAAAAGTGTATTAAAAAAACCATCCTATTCACGTGAGACTCAATAATTAAAAATGAATTATATATTGATAAAAAAACAAAATAGAATAATTGTGTGGGGGTTCACCAATGACTGAGCCAGGAGGACTTGGGCGTCAATGGACCTGATAGCACTGCCACTCATGTTTCCCACGTGCGCAAGAAGCCAAACAAAACTCAAAACAGTGCACATTCTTCCCATGTATTTGTGGTCAAATTTTGATCTCATTTTTATTTTAAAACACTTTTATTTATAACAATCAATCACCCTATAAAATATTCAACCAATGGTATATTTTAGAAAAAGGGTTTTGACAGTTAAATAAAAATAAAATTGAATGATAAAATATAGAAATAAACCTATGCAAACATTATTTATCTAACTAGATCTCTTTATTATTCATGTTAAAAATTAGTTACAAAATGTAATTATTTCAACTTAGTCAATTAAAATTCACCCTGAATAATAAAATACATTAGTGATTATTTTTAAATTTTTATAATATTCACAATTAGTTTAAAAAATAATATTAGAAGCATTTTAGAGATGGATAAGGATTTGTATGATTTGTTTCCTTAAGATCCAAACAAATACCTTGTAGAGAAAGAAAAAAACTATTTTAGAAGAATTTTGATTGTTGATGTATCCAGATTGGACCAAGATTGATTAGTACTAATAATAGAGAGACGTATGGTGTGGGTGTAAAGTGCCCTTTGGAAGGGGTCAATGGCCATTTCAATCATCAATGCTTCAAAACGAGAAACGTGGCACATCACAAGTGCCTCTAAAATTTATCCTTATCCCTGCTTGGCTGCTACCAATATATCACGTATTAATTTTGAAAACAAAGTGCAACTTAATTTTTGACACAGAACTCATTCAGTTTGACTAATAGGTTTAGATTCAACATTTTAAAATTTAATGAAGAAAAAAAAAGATAAATATTTCATTTCTTACACAACAATTATCTTTTCAAAGTGGTTCTGGTAAGATCTTAAAGGTAACTTTTGATTTACTTAGATAGTGTAAGAGTTTGCCTGATAAAAGAATTTATTTTAATAGCATGTAAATCTTTTGTATCATAAACTCCTTTTTCTCTATTTTTATATTTTCTATCTTATATTAATGTTGTCATACCTTCTTTTACCTGTCAATTAAACAACTTGTTTTATCAAAACACTTTTAATTGATCAGCTAATTTAAAATAATATAATTAAAAACTAAAATACTCAAACAATTAGGTAGTGTTGAAAATGAAACGATTCAAAATTCATTTAGGTAGATTTGTCGTGCAATAATAATGTTTGAGTTTGATTGAACACCTTACTTCACATGGTGAGATAATAAGCTTAAATTTCATTTTGAACTAATTTTAGTCTCTGGGGCTTGAAATCTTGGTGTATATATTATTTATCATGATTAATTATTATTGCGTAGTTTGTTACTTAGTTTCTGTATAATTTTATTAGTTTTATCACTTAATTTGATTGAAATTGTCTTGCTGAAACTAAGATATCATTTTATATTTAACTTTTCTAAATTGAGAATATGTATTTCGAGAATAAACATATAAATAATTAATTAGAAAAATAATAGTTAGAAATTCTGACATAACTAAGTATTTATCTAAAATCTAACATCAATTGTAATGCGAACTGCTGATTTTCTAATGATAATAAAGAATGCGTTATTAAATGTTAAAATTAATATTATGAAATATAAAATAGTATAATAACCGTTTACGATAGGGATTACGATTAGTTTAAGTACATGTTTCTTTGGTTTAAATAATTTGTTTATATTTTTTACAATTAAGTTTTCTATTCAAACAATGATGCAAGAATTCTTTTGAAAATATATACATAACTTTCATTAATAATATACTGTAAAATTTTAAATAAATATTCATGTGTCATTGATCAATCGGATAGTTTTATAACAAGAATGTAAAGTAATTTAAGTTTTTTCTTTCTGAAAATTAAGAAAAATTAGCTTTTGTCTTCTATAAGCATTCAACAACTTTTTAACTGTTTTCTAATCCTATTTTCCCCCTAAAGCTATAATTTTAGTCATGGGATTGATTGAATACAAATTATTTAAAATATTCCGGATATAAATATTTTTTTTCCTTTAATGATATCTTACTTAATTATTTTGTATTTATTTTGACTATTTCATCACAATTTTTGTTCAATTGAAACAAAGTTTATCTTATAATTATTTATAAATTAATATATTAAATAAATTATTTTTAAAATTGAATTTCTTAAAATAATTCTAGAGACAAACTTTTTTAACATGATCAACTTTTTTTTTTCATAACAATCAAGAGATATAATCACTTTTTATTTCATACTTGACTATTCTAGAATAATTAGCTTTTTAATGTATTTTTTGTCATAGTGAGCTAAAATGAAATACTTTTCGCATTAAACAAATTAAAGGGTGTCGCATCGCATCTAATGAAATTATAATTTCAAAAAATTTGTATTTATACATTTTTATAACTAATTATGACATTACAATTAATTATTGTAATATATGTATTTAATCAATCTCAAAAACAAGATATTTGAACTAAGGCCACTTGCATACTTTGTCCAGAATCATATCAATTCCATTTTGAATTTAATAATAGCAAGACTTTTATCTAAATATATAAAAGCTAATAATACAAATTATACCAAATATTAGGAGACAAAAATATACTTTTCTTCTCCAACTTGTTTGCCCTGGTTATGTTAAATAGTTCATCCATATGTAAATAATTAAATTTTTAATAGGTAAAGTCATACACTTTTGCTTTTTGAATAGCATAAAGGTAGTTTCTCAATTATTTGTTTATTCTTAACATTGGTTGATGATAGTTCCAGATGCATTTGATTTGAAATAAAACAAAAAGTGCAAAACCACATAATCTTTGGGTAAGATACTACATCCACCTCAACCCCAAGAATAAAATGGAAAAGGTCTCCATTTTTTCTGATCCCTTATCATTTTTCACATAATTTGAGAATTGCAAAGCAAGAAGCCATTGAAGACTAGACCTTCTGTTAAAATTGTTTGTGTTAGTAAAACAAACAATAGTGAATCATGTAAAAATTTAGACAAGTTTGATGAAGAGAGTTAACCCGAAAAACCTCAAAATTTAAAATTTTTTCTGATAAATTAGTTCCATTAGTTCCATCCTTAGCTTTGTGTAGTATAATGACCATAATATTGAATGGTAAAAGGTACCTATAAAATAATTGCAAGAGGTGGAATCTTGAATTTGTTTTAGTTTGATAATTGGAATGGAATCCTTGGAGAAACTAACAAAAGCTTATAGATAAAAAAGGTGAAAAAGCATGGATGTAGCCATCAAATTCCCACATCAGAAGGCAAGTTGGAAGCACCATTTGGCTAAACTAGTTTATTTTTGAATAGAACATCCATAATCATAAATATAAAGACTTGAACAAAGGTATATGCATCCATATCCATTCATCGCAAAGAACAATTGCATTTCACTGTCTCTGGTCCCAACCCTTGTCTTTAGCCTAGAATCAATGATATAAAAGGTAAAAGCTTGTTTAACAAATACAGAGTTAGTTGAGGATACGTGTATATTTATAACTTTTTTGAACTAAAAGATTAAATTTAGGAGGAGTTACTCTCACTTGAAAACACATTTTCCTTTCCATAAATTTCTTCTCCAATAACATTTATATCTCCCTGTGACTTTTCAGAGTGATGATCTCATAAAGGGTGGAATCAGGTAGATAAAAACAGTTGTGGAGAAATAATTAGCAAAGAACAAGTAGACTTAAAAGATAACAGGTGAGGTGTCTCAGCATTTTCTAATCCAAAACAAACACAAAATTAAGCAACTTGAGAGGCTTATAAGTGCTCTACCTCAACACATCTGTTTTTGTTCCAATGGGGGAAGATTCCAGGGAGTTTGGAGAAAGCACCAAAATCAACCACAAGATGGAAGAGGTTGAAAGAGAGGAAGAAATAGACCCAGAAAGCAATCCACTGAATGAGCCACTGCTCAAGAGGAATCGGACACTCTCTTCCAACCCTCTTGCTCTGGTTGGAGAAAAAGTCTCCTACATAGAAAGCTTGGACTATGAGTAAGAAGGCATTATCATAGTGAATGCAATGTTTTGTTTTGTTCTCCACAAGTACCCTCTTTCTAGTGTTTGATTTTTTGTTGTTAATGAGAAAAGAGTTTGGTGTGCAGGATAAATGAGAATGATCTATTCAAGCATGACTGGAGGAGCAGATCAGGAGTTCAAGTGTTGCAGTACATATTCTTGAAATGGTTACTAGCATTCCTTGTTGGGCTTCTCACTGGGGTTATAGCCACTCTCATCAATCTTGCTATTGAGAATATTGCTGGCTATAAGCTTCTGGCTGTTCTCAGCTATATCCACAAAGAAAGGTAAGAACAAGCATGTCATGATTTCTAGTTTTTGAAACTATGGACAATGTCTTGAGTTAGTGAATGTGCATGGGACAGGTACTTGACAGGTTTCCTATATTTCGCGGGCATTAATTTCGTTTTGACCTTTGTTGCTGCTATTCTGTGTGTGTGTTTTGCACCCACAGCAGCAGGACCTGGAATTCCTGAAATCAAAGCTTATCTTAATGGTGTTGATACTCCCAATATGTTTGGTGCTACAACATTGATTGTCAAGGTAAGATTCATTGCATGCAATCCCTTCCTTTCTCATTAAACTCGCAACAAACCAGTTTAAGGGTACAAATCTCGTCTATAAGGGTTGCATAGGGATGGGGGTCGGCATGAATTGAATTTTTTGAAATCTAATCTATATCCCTTATAAATTCAATAAAATTGATTTGATTTGAAATTTAGGGTCCATTTAATTGGACTTAATTAATTGTATTCTTTTAATCTTATTTAAATTAGTGTAAATTATATGTTTGACCCATTTAATTTAGATAAAATTCACATTTTATATATGATTACTTTAAATTCAGTTTTATTTGAATTAATTTCTTGTTATATTTTTATACAATGACTACTAGCACAATGGTTCAAGAAATACTTGTTTTATTATTATAATTTAAGTTTCCCTTTTTTTATGTATAGTTTTTTCTTATTGCGTACTTATTTTGTTTATAAAAGTTCCTTATATTTTGATTTTGCTGCGGCAAAATGAGCATCTACACTCTCTTCAATGTATATTGGGATACTACCATATAATACATAGTTATTCTCAACTAAATAGTACATTAGGATGCCACAAATGAGTTACAGTGCGATTGAATTGTCGTTTCAGAGACACCAAAAGTCAGTGCATAAAACAGAAGCAACAAAATTATTGAATTGGAAAATAATTATTTCCCAAACACACCCTTACTGACTGACCAAGTTTACAAGTCTGGTTATTGGTAAAATTCACGACCATAGTGCCTACAATGGAAATGGTGTTCACTTTAACATCAACACTGTTGTACACAAATTACGAGTTCCTTTTTGCATCATATCTCTATTTTCTGATCGATGTTATTTCCAAATCCTGTTCGTATCATATCCCATGCATTGATTCTTGTAGATAATTGGAAGCATTGGAGCTGTCTCTGCAGGACTAGATTTGGGAAAAGAAGGACCGTTGGTACATATAGGAAGCTGCATTGCTTCCTTACTAGGCCAGGGAGGCCCCGACAATTACAGGATCAAGTGGCGTTGGCTTCGATATTTTAACAATGATCGTGACCGTCGGGATCTTATCACCTGTGGTTCATCTTCGGGAGTTTGTGCAGCCTTCCGGTCTCCGGTGGGTGGAGTTCTCTTTGCTCTTGAAGAGGTGGCAACCTGGTGGAGAAGTGCTCTACTCTGGAGAACTTTCTTTAGCACAGCTGTGGTGGTGGTGGTTCTCAGGGCCTTCATTGAAATATGCCATTCTGGAAAATGTGGCCTTTTTGGTGAAGGAGGTCTGATTATGTTTGATGTAAGCAATGTCACAGTGAGGTACCATGTTATGGATATTGTCATCGTTGTAGTCATTGGTATCATAGGTGGGGTATTGGGAAGCCTTTACAATCATGTGCTACACAAGATCCTCAGACTCTACAATCTCATCAATCAGTAAGCAATCATATCCAACCCTAGTCTCAACATATTGCACATCCTTAACTGTTTCAATGGGAATTACATGATTACTAAGGTAATGCCTCTTTAATTGTTGCAGGAAAGGAAAGATATATAAATTCCTCCTCAGTCTTGCAGTTGCACTCTTCACATCCATGTGCCAATATGGTCTCCCATTCTTAGCAAAATGTACCCCATGTGATTCTTCGATTCGAGAGTCAGCATGCCCCACCAATGGACGGTCTGGAAACTTCAAACAATTCAACTGTCCACCTGGCTTCTATAACGATCTTGCTACTCTGCTGCTTACCACTAACGATGATGCTGTTCGAAACATATTCTCAACCAACACCCCTCAAGAATATCAACCCTCGTCCCTCGTAATTTTCTTTGTACTATATTGCATATTAGGATTAATTACTTTTGGAATTGCAGTCCCATCTGGGCTTTTCCTCCCAATTATTCTGATGGGCTCAGGTTATGGCCGCCTTCTTGGCATGTATATGGGGCCTCATACAAACATTGACCAAGGGCTGTTTGCCGTACTCGGTGCAGCCTCCCTCATGGCTGGTTCCATGAGGATGACGGTATCCCTTTGTGTGATCTTTCTTGAACTAACCAATAATCTTCTCCTACTACCAATAACAATGATAGTTCTCCTAATAGCCAAAACTGTGGGAGACAGTTTCAACCCAAGTATCTATGAGATTATACTGCACTTGAAAGGCCTTCCTTTCATGGATTCAAATCCCGAGCCATGGATGAGAAATCTCACTGTGGGTGAGCTTGTTGATGTAAAGCCATCAGTGGTTACCCTCCACGGAATAGAAAAGGTAGCCAAAATAGTAGATGTCTTAAAAAACACTGCGCATAATGGCTTCCCTGTTTTGGATGATGGGGTAGTAGTACCACCCGTAGTAGGACAAGCCAATGGAGCAACAGAACTGCATGGACTAGTTCTAAGAGCACATCTCATCCAAGCACTAAAGAAGAAGTGGTTCTTTAAAGAAAGAAGGAGAACAAAGGACTGGGAAGTGAGAGAGAAATTTACCTGGGTAGAGCTGGCTGAGAGGGAAGGAAGTATTGAAGAGGTGGCTGTGACCAGCGAGGAAATGGAGATGTTTGTTGATCTACATCCTCTAACAAATACAACTCCCTTTACCGTGCTAGAGAGCATGTCAGTAGCAAAAGCAATGGTTCTCTTCAGGCAAGTTGGACTTCGTCATCTGCTTGTACTACCCAAGTATCAAGCATCCGGGGTGAGTTTATTAAGCACATAATATTAACATCATTCAAACACGAAATAGATATGTTAATATTTTTCAGGGAGACAAACAAAATTCATTGTTCATTTTTAATTTTTTTTAAAAGTTCTTGTAGCATTTAATTATGACTAACCAAATAATGTCATCTCGTCACAGGTATCCCCAGTAATTGGGATCTTGACCAGGCAAGATCTGCTGGCACACAACATTTTGACAGTCTTTCCTCACCTTGCAAAATATAAGAGCAGAGGAAAGAGGAATTGAAGCTTTCCTAGTAGTTGAGATTGAATGGTCAAGCAGCACCCTTGGGGCAATGGTAAATGGTCAAGCAGCACCCTTGGGGCAAGTTGGTTTCTTAATTCCGCAGTTGTTCCTCAATTTTGTATTACTTAGATCAAAAGCATGTTGAATAAGATACAAAAGCAATGTAAAACTATATTCAAATTTTAATATTCTTTCAACACAATTAATCAAACGATGAAACACAATTCCCTTTTCCCCCAATACAAACGACTTCCCCACTTCCTGCACCGCAAATGGCAATGTTAAGTTTCCACTCTAGACTGCTATAAAACTCGCCATTTCTTTTCTTCCATGCAAAATTACACATTAATTTACTGGTGTACACGAAAACCTGTATATCGAACCATGTCCAAGTTAATGTTTCACAGCTCTTTGCAAGTGTTTTTTCTTTTTCTTTCCTGGTTTCTTTTTCTGAGGGCCCCTCTTGAACACTGCTAGAACTTCAATGCTGCAACAAATGGGCAAATTAAAAGTTAATATTCTTTTACTTTCGAGAAGAGTGGGGGCAGGATGATATGCTATGTACAATCATACGACCAACTACACAAAGTATCCTTAGATTAGTTCTGCACAGAAAAAAAAAGGTTATAAAAAAATTTACTTCATGGGGAAAAATATCCAAGGGGAGGAGTGGAACATCTTTAAAATAGATATCATGAATAGGATTATATCTGCAGCAGGCATTTAATTGAGATGGCATAATTACTCTCTCTAGGAATCATGCTCTAATTTAGAGTACTTACATAAAAAAGTACATATGGAATGTCTGAACTAGGACTTAAGCAGAAGAGGAGAACCAACCCAAAAGACTAGTACATCAAGTGGGAGAATCTCAAAGGTAGAGTACCATATTAAGTAGTTTATCCGACTCAATGTGAGACTCCTAAAATTGTCACCCCTTTTAAGGCCCAATGACCACAGCAGTTTTCACTCTATTAACAATGATTCGATGGTAGTCATTTTTTCTCTGAGACAGCTTAACTCATCTATTAGTAGTATTCAGTTTGCATTTAAATATAGCCTATAGGTATCCTTTCCGTGGCCCCAACCCAAAAATTAGTCCGTTAGGTGGAGAACCTCAAGGCTTAAATACCATATCAAGTAATTTATGCTACTCAATTTGGAACTCTTAACATTATCAGTCCCTTTAAGATCCATTGTCCACAACAGTTGTCACTCTATTTACCGGGACCTATTATTTATTCTGTTTAGATTTTATGCAAGAATAAGAGAAAATATGATAATTTGTAAATACTAAAACTTATAAATAATAAAGAACTGAAAGAAAAACATAATACCTGTGGGTACCGGGAAAGAAATTAAATCCATGAGCTTTTTCCAAATACCATGCCTTGCTAGACAACAATGACTTGCAGTCCTGGCAACAAATTTTAAAATTAACATATAGAAAACTTAGGTTAGAGAAAAGTAAAAACACGCCCATAAAACATTAAGAGTAATCATACACCTCTTTAAAACTTTCCCATCCACAACTTATATAAATAAGGGTTTGTGGCACTGATTGAGGGATGTTAGCTGGTAATGGTTTGCTTCCAATCTGGACTGAAGCTTCTTTAGCACGTAAAACCCATGGTCTTTTCTCTTCCTGGGATGAGTTCGAGCTGCAGTTAACTTGAACTAAATCAGAAACTTGCCGGAGGAAATATTTCCGTACTGATCAAACAAGATAGGTTCACAAAATTAAAACCTTTCAGAAGATGAAAAGGCTTTTCGCTCGACTGATGATATATTTTTCAATGCATCAATAAGAGATGCATCTAATCCTTTTCTAGGAGGATCAATGACAACAACATCTGATCCCACAAGCCAGAAAAAAGGCTCCTGTTACATGCAAATTTTTCAAACAATCAGTTCAAAATAACACATGACAAGGATATAATCCTTTCTAGATATAACACAAAAACACTATGCTTTCTCTCATGGACATATATATAGATTATCTTTGAAATAAAATCTTCACATATGTTGATAATATACAAGCATACCAAAATTTAAGCTGTAGTAATTTTGGTTGTGAATCAGAAAACAAAATATTTGGAAGTAAAAAACAGAGTATATAATGATGCTTCAGATATTCAGTACTAACTTTTGAAGCATCTGCATGATGCCATGTAATACTACTGTCAACAGTGGAAGGTAAACGTTCAATGGTCTTCTCAAAGGATGCCTTTGATTCTTTGTTTATCTCAATGCATTTGACAGATCTGTAAGACAACCAGCATAAAACCTCTAAATCAATTATGTACACAAAGTTAGAAATCACATTTTAGATGTTTAGAATCATCCAGATCTTGCCTGCACTTTCTCGTGGCAGCCAATGACAACCCAATGACCCCAGCTCCTGCATACAAATCAGCAACAGCTGATTCATATGGAACATATTTCTGTAACTTCCGCAGCAAGGTATCAAAAGCCTGGAAGAATGAGGAAGGAAGGCAAGAGGCTTGTCAAATCATTCCTTACAGGCTTAATGTCACAGCAACTCTCAATGATACAACACTGGATATATTCTACATGGTAATTGCACATTCAACAAATTTACTCTCACGTTTTCTCTCACATGGTATCAGACTTTCCTATCTAGGAGGCTTTGCCTACGAAAGAATAGTTCCACACTAAGTTTGACCATGCTCTTGAAGACGCCCGACTTTTCCAGATACTGTCAGCTTTTCCAAAGGCTGTCAAAACTTCAGCGATTCTTTCAGCAACTTTTCTGACAAATTTTCCAGTAACTGTTAGACAAATATAACAACTTTTCTAGCAACTGTCAGACTTGACAACTTTCCGATCATTTGAGGGGCTTTTTCAGGTTTTTTTATTGTGATTTTCCTTTTAGTTCACAACTTACGAAGTACAAGCACTAGAAACACAACTTGTTGTCTCCAACACACATCTCACTCATGAAACTTGTTGGTGTTTAAAACAAATCAAAAGAAAGAGACGAAGATAAGATTATTATTCACCAATAGTCTGTTTAAATTCGGACCTTGTAACAGTAAAAATAACAACTTCCTAAACAATAGCCACTAACAAAAATATTTGCAATTAATAAATATTATTCCTAAAAACTTGGTGAAATATATAACCAATTGCTAATGCACATTCAACACTTCTCCTTGTATTAGTGATTGATAAGTCCAAGCTTCTCTCTTAGTGACTCAAACTTGTTTCTTGGAAGTGCTTTGGTGAAAATATCTGACAGTTGATCTTCTGACTTGCAATACTTCAAGCACACTGTACCATCCCTTTGTACATCTCTAAGGAAGAATAACTTGATGCTGAAATGCTTTGTTTTTCCATGAAAAACTAGGTCTTTTGAGATAGCTATGGTTGCCTGATTGTCCACCATTACTTCAGTAGTAGTATCTTGCTCCAAATACAAATCGATTAAAATCTTTCTTAGCCATAAGGCTTGATTTACCGCTGCTGTGGCTGTTATGAATTCAGCTTCCGCCGTTGACTGTGCAACAACTTCTTGCCTTTTTGAACTCCAAGAGAATATTCCTGATCCAAAACTGAAACAATAGCCTCAGGTGCTCTTCATGTCATCTAAAGATCCTCCCCAATCACTGTTAGAATAACCTTGTAATTTGAAATCTTATGATTGACTAAACTTGATTTCATAATTTAAAGTTCCTTTGACATATCTCAACACTCTCTTTGCTGCTTTTAAATGAGATTCTTTGGCACAATTCATGAACCTTGAAAGTATACTTATCGCATACAAAATATCTGGCCTTGTTGCTGTAAGATACATCAAGCAACCAATTAAGCTTTTGTAGAGTGTTTCATCCACTTGTTCTTAAACATCATCCTTGCATAACTTCTCCTTTTGACACATAGGAGTATTCGTACTTTTACAGTTCTCCATGCTAAATTTCTTCAAGATCTCCTTTGCATACTTCCGTTGACTAATGAAAATTTCACCATCATTTTGCTTAACTTTCATACCAAGAAAATATGTCATTTCTCCCAAATCTGACATTTCAAAAACTTGTAGCATATCATCTTTGAATTGCTGAATAAGTTCAGCATTGCTGCCAGTAACTAGGAGATCATCAACATACAAAGAAATCATAATAGAATTAGCTTGATTACCTTTGATGTATAAAGTGGATTCACTAAGACCTTTAACAAAGCCTAGTTTTGATAAGAATTGATCAATTCTGTTGTACCAAGCTCTTGGAGCTTGTTTCAATCCATACAAAGCTTTCTTTAATAGGTAGACTTTTTCTTCATGTCCTTTCACAAAGAACCCTTCAGGTTGCTCAACAAAGATTTCTTCCTGAGAAAACCATTTAAAAAGGCTGATTTGACATCAAGTTGGTAGATTTTCCATCCCTTTTAGGCTGCAATAGCTAGCAGCATCCTAACGGTATCTTGTCTTGCAACCGGTGAAATCGTATCAAAGTAATCTACTCCAAAAATTTGAGCATACCCTTTCACGAATAACCTTGCTTTGTACTTATTGATTGAACCATCTGCATTCAACTTTGTTTTAAACACCCATTTCATACCTATGACTTTCCTGTTTTCAGGCCTTTCAACTAACTCCCAAGTCTGATTTTTTTTCGATCACGAAAAGCTCCTCCTGCATTGTAGTCCTCCATTTGAGATTCTCCATTGCTTCATGATAACCTGCAAGTTCTAGAATTGCTACATTGCATCTGTCATAAAGCAATCTAGTGTCTCTTATGGGTGCATCATCAACAAGCTCATATTGATTCAACAAAGTTTCAGCTGTTGGAACATTTTTCAGCATTAGACTAATCCCACTACTCATTCTCCATAAAGTACACATCGCGACTTATAAGAATTTTCCTTGTGGAAGGTTGAAAAACTCTATAAGCCTTGGATACTGAGCTATGTCCCGCAAAAATCCCAGGTTCAGCTTTCTTGTCTAGCTTGTCTCACTTAATCTGTGGCACATAAGTGAAACACAAACATCCAAACACTTTAAAAATTTTTAGGAAGGGTTTATAACCATACCAAGCCTCAAATGGTGTCTTCCCATCTACTGCTTTGGTGGGAAGTCTATTTAACAAAAACACAGCAGTGTTTGCAGCCTCTGCCCGATATTCCTTTGGTAGTCCTTTCTCATGAAGCATACATCTCACCATCTCCATTATCGTTCTATTCTTCCTTTCACTAACCCCATTTTGTTGAGGGGTGTAAGCTGTTGTTAATTGATGCTCAATGCCTGTTTCCTCACAAAACATAGTGAACTATCTTGAAGTGTACTCCTTCCCATTGTCAGACCGTAAAGCTTGAATCATGCAACCACTTTGCTTTTCTATCCATTGCTTAAGTCTCCAAAAAATACCTGCAACTTCTAATTTAGATTTAAGAAAGTAAATCCAGCACATTCGAGTGAAATCATCAGTAAAGATGATATAATATTTACTCTCCTTAAGTGAAGGAGTCCTTTGAGGTCCAGCCAAATCAGTGTGGATAAGTTGTAGCTTCTCTGTTGCTCTCCAGCTTGCATGTTTAAATGGTAATCTTGCTTGTTTCCCATATTGACAGACCTCACAGTTTGGCAATTCATAATCCAAGTGAGGTATGCCATGAGCCAACTCCTTTCGCTGCATATTCAACACCGCTGCATGATGAAAATGGCCTAACCTTTTGTGCCAAATCACCGTACTATTCTCAGTAGCTGGATAAGCTACTTGCTCCTCCTCCATGGGATCAAGTGTGAAACTTCTGCCACTCATTTTAATACTAAACATTTCCTTGTTGTTAGCATATTTAATAGAACAATGATTATCTTCAAAATTGAGTTTAAATCCCTTCTCTAATAACCGGCGCACACTTAGCAAGTTTTGATCGATCTCAGGCACATACAAAACATCATACATTAATTTTGTATCTTGACAACTTTCAATAGCTACAGTTCCTTTCCTTCAGCAGTAATGAAAACACCATTACCAATTCTTACTCTAGATGCCTTTGATATGTCTAGTTCTTTGAAAAGCTCTTGATCGTGGGTCATGTGATTGGTACACCTACTGTCTACTAACCAACTTTCAGTTGAGTTCTTGCTTGCAAAACAGGTTGCTGCAAACAATTGTTCTTCCTCTTGCTCATCAGGAACTTGAGCTTCATTCTTCTGTTGAAACTTGCAGAATCTCACATGATGTCCTATCTTGTTGCATTTTTCACACTTAACATTAGGTCTTCTCCAACATTTGAAAGGAGGATGACCTATTTTGCCACAATGCTTGCACGGAGGGAATTCTTTGCTCCTTTGTTTATTACTTCTATTGGTGTTGGCAGCAGTTTCTCTTCCTTTGAAATTCTTCTTCTTTTCTCCTTGGTTGATTTGTAATTTGGCTTGTAATGCTCCTTTTACAGAAACTTCATCCTTCATTTTGCTCCTTTGCTCTTGGGCTTGCATAGAGCTTACAAGTTCTGCCAATGTGATCTTTGACACATCTTGGTATTTTCCAATGAGGTAATAGAAGCCTCAAACCTTACAAGAATTGTCACCAATATTTTCTGAACTATTCTTGACTCAGAAAAATCGGTACTTAGCAATCGTACCTTGTTTGCAATCCCAAGAAGTTTGTTAGCATACTCCTGCATACTCCTTGATGGTTTCAGATTCCTTCATTTTTTGCATCTCAAATTCTCTAACCAGATTCAGTACTTGTATTCCCTTAATCCTTTGATCTCCTTCATATTCTTTCTTGAGAAATGTCCAGATTTCAAATGCAAATTTGATTGACATGATTCTAGTGAAAATATCTTCTGAGACAGCAGGAAGCAAGGTTGCTCTGGCTTTTGACTTCCTGGATTTTCTTTCCTTGTGAGTTTTAATCTGAGCCACAGGTGTGCTCAGAATAAAGGAAGAACTTCGTAGTCTTCCTCAATAGCTTCCCAAAGATCATTTGCCTCCAGGTGTGCCTCCATTCTTGCGGCCCATATGTGATAATTATCACCATCAAACACAGGCAATGCTAGTGGTGTGTAAGGAGTTTTAGAATTCATTGTTGATAAATTGAAGCAAGGTGTTTCGGCCTTTTGTATGGGTTATGCTCAATTCACTCACAGGTCGTCCCTCTAAAGAAGAATGCTCTTGATACCAATTTGTTGGTGTTTAAAACAAAACAAAAGAAAGAGAGGAAGATAATATTATTATTCACCAATAGTCTGTATAAATACAGACCTTGTAAGAGTAAAAATAACAACTTCCTAAACAATAGCCACTAACAGAAATATTTGCAATTAATAAATATTATTCCTAAAAACTTGGTCAAATATATAACCAATTGCTAATGCACGTTCAACAAAACTCATAATACTATGAAGTGGACTTTAAGCCTAATTAGCGGGTGGCACAATAGGCCCATCAAAGCCTGATAGGATAGGCTTTGATTCTATATTAGGAAGTGGATTTTAAGACTAGCTCACTCTAACAAAACCCGTTGAAGGTAAAGATTGCTCCCACTTATATATCGTAAATTAGTCTTATCTCTAGTCAATATGGAATCTCCAACACACTCATATTGACACACTAAGATGGGACAATGAGACTAACTATAATAACTAAACATGTTTCTAACTATCCTTAAAGAATTTTTCTAAACAAATACTACGCATCAAAAGGTGATTTAGTGCACAAGGCTAGCACCTAATAGATTTTTGGGGATGATAACACAGTCTACCCTACACTTAGAGATGTTCTTCCAAGATTTGAACCTATAGTCTCCAGGTCACAAGGCAACAATCTTACTGTTTCACCAAGGCTTGCCCTCTAACACATGCCAAGCATAATATAGTGTTTAGATATATTTCCATATACATCTTGATATATATATATATATATATATATATATATATATATATATATATATATATATATATATATATATTAAGATTAATTTATTTACACAACAAATGTATTTTGTATCTAGTGTCCAAGCTTCAATAGTATTTAGTTCAAAAAGATGGATTAGATGCAGTATCAGATTTCCATATAAAATTACTAAGATCCACTAAGTTAAAAATCTTTACCCGTGTGTTTGCCTGGCCAAAACTAGAAGGTGCCAAGGATACATCAATTCCACCAACATGTTCCCAAAAATCTATTTCTCCAAGAAGATGTCTCCATCTATTCCCAAAAATTATCTGAGCCATCAAGAAAGCAATTCAAGCAATTCAGAGGTATGAATTTTTTAGAAAAGTTATGTCCAGCATTATTCATGATGAAGTAATCATAAGTTGTCAAGAAAAGTTAACCTCATTGGCATACAAGGAACCCTGGATAAAAGTAGTTATTTGATTTAAGAACTAAAATGGAAAATAAAGTTTCTGAATCTCACCATCTAAAGATTTCCCCCTCAAATACAGGTTATGTTTGATGAAATTAGCTGAAAAGGTAACTGAAATCTAAAAAGCTAGGCTAGAAGTATTTGACAAAAACTAGTTGATGAATTACTTGAAAGTTGTAAAATGACAAATAAGAACATGATTAGTTATTGAATCAAATCTTAATATTAGGTAATTACATATTTTCAATAATAATAATAATAATAAGTTTCTATTTTTTAATTTATTTTAAATTGTTATAATATATTTGTATAAATTATATTTCAAGAAATATTTGCGTAAAAAATTATTCTCCATTATAAATTAAAATAGTTATCATTTATCAATAAAAAAATATTTTATTAAAAAATAAACAATTGAAACAATAATAAACAAGTGCAACATTAAATCAATAATCCAAAAAAGTTTAGCAGTAAAAGAATAATCCAAAAATTGTAGTAATAAACAGAGTTTACACATTGAGGTTTTCTATTTCTATTTTAAGGGGTAAGATGGTAAAATATAAGTTTCATCTGGATAGATTACTTTGAAACATTAATATGAGTAGCTTATTGAAATAAGCTAAAAGCTATTAAAAATGTTGTCTCGTACACAGCTGAAATAATTTTATCAAAATTTCATGTATAATCTGGATTAAATGTTTTATCAAAACAGTTTCAGAATCTCATCATCCAAAGTAAGCAATCAAAGTCATTCTAAAGATTGCCTGTTCATATGATATCATTTTGCTAAGGCAACCTAAGTTGCAAAGTCAACATATACAACCACAGAAGTAATATTTAAGAGTCTACTTGCATGTGATATTTTTGCCCACCATGAAAGGTTAAATTTGTAAAGCAGTACTTTGTTCCCCAAAAATACAAAGATATAATCATTATGAATCAACCATATCTGTGATTTAAATTTTCAGCATCAAATGATTAGTGTTACGAAGCAGTTCATGAACTATATATGGACCCTCCTTCCTTCCCTACTGCAACTACAACATCTACCTTCCCTGTACCAGATAGCATACCAGTTTCCATTTTAGTGGCATATAAACCGTTTATTTGTTTTATAAGAATAAGTTAAACTCACATTGTTAGTAGAAGTCTGAAAGTTGGCCCACACAGAGTGAATTAAATGAACCCTGCTCCGTGGCCCACCATTTTTCCATAGAAACTGTATCAATCATCTGGACCATCAATTTCTAATATTAAAAGGGAAGAGGCAGGGAACTTGTAAAAGCAAAAAAAAAAAAGGAAGCAACAAGCTCACATTTGCCAATGCATTCAGTTTGTCGGAACCAGGTGAATTTTCATTTCTAGAATTCCAAACCAGTGTAATCTGAACCTTTCCTAAAATCATATAAATTAAATAAAGCAAATGTTATTCATTGCCATTAACAATACAAATATCTATTCGTTTCTCTGGCTTAATTAATGAGTTATAGAAACTAAGAACTAACCATTCATATATCTTTCAGACGCAGGAAGGGATGTATTATGCGTTGTCACCGCCATCTGCAAGTACCCATTCGCTAGTGGTTAATTTTATGAATGCAGAAAACTACAACCATTGACTGAAGTCATCAACTACCCTATTGTTATGAATAGTGCACCTGGACATATCGCAAATCACCAGTACCTTCATCTTCAATGTATGGCCCAACACCTAATTCAGTAATACCTAGATGATATTGAGGTAAAGCACATAAAACATAATTATACGAATAAATTGAAGAATTACATAAAATAAACATAGTGACAATAACAAAACAGGAAAATACCCTGTCGAAGCAGCTCCACAGCAGCATTAATTTTAGGATGATGAGCTGCACGGAGAAGACATTATTCATTGGCTTAATTGACATAACTCCACATCAACCAAGGAGGACAATTAAAAGTAAATAGGGAAACGAACTACTTTTACACTCAAACACAACCAAAGAAAAATAAATTGACAAGTGGCAAGCCATGAGTAGAGAGAATCCTCTCCATTAGAAGAGTGCCATGTGGCAAAGGTGGCTTGCAACCTAAGCTTCAAATACTCTCCAATGAGAGGTGGACAAGTGACAAAAGAAGCTAGGAGAAGAAGCTCCCTTGTAGTGCCTACTTCGAGTGTCATGTGGTGCCTTCTTGAACTCAGTTTTCCTAGGTGGCACCTTTTTGGAAGCTTCTTTCAAAGGCGATAGTCTACTTGTTCTTATGAGCTTCAATCCCAAAACACTACACTACTTGACTCAAAATACAAGGCTCAAAATCCTATTCAACTTAGCCCAAAATACAAGGCCCACAATAAATTCTACATTACTCTATACAATTTTTAAAAGTAGAGGTCTTGTAATCTTGATGCTCCAATATCTTTAGAGTGATCTTTTTTCAAATTTGAACTTGGGCCCAAATGTTTGTTTGGAGGCCCACACAAGCCCAATAAGGCCCAAACTCATGATAAGCTCCTAATCAAGGCTCTAGTTCAGTGATATCTTTATCCTTGTCTATAGTATTGAGGATGGGTTTGCATCAATGGAGGTAATGACATTGGTAATAATAAGATAGTTGTGGGAGTCATAACAATAATGGCAAAGGTCTTAGTAGTGATATCAATGGTAGAAGTGGTTGTGGCAACAATAAAGGTGGTGGCGGTGGTGATAATGATGATGACAGAAGTGGCTATTGGTAGTAGTGATGGTGTAGCGATAATTGTCGCAACAGAGATAAGTACACAATCACTTAGGGAACCACCCTCAAAAGGTAATTATCAAGGGGGGTAACCAAACACATAAATACTCCATTCAGCATCCAATACTACTCGAAGTTCGACTTGGACCACCCATTAGTACCCAAGTTCCTATCATAGCACCACCCTTAGGAGCTGATATCTACACAGATTTCACCCTACAAGACTTTACTTGATGACACTTCACTCACAGGTAGTCCTTTTCGAGATATCGACAACCAATTCTAAGACCAATTAATAAGTACCCAAGCACTCAGAGAACCCACCCTCGAATGCTAGCTATTACGAGAGAACTAAAATACTTAAATACTCCACCGAACATCCTATACATGTGGGATTTGGGCACCCCATAATGCCAAGTTCCTATCATGATGACATTGTGGTGAAGTTAATGGAGTAGTGATAAATGCTAAAGTATCCACAATGATAGTGATGAAAATAATGGTGATAGTGACAATGATGGCTGCCACAACAAACATTGGTGGTGGTGGTGATGGGGTGGTGGCAACAACAAGAGGGGCGTGGGTGAGGGTGGTGACGAAGACAACAACAAAGGTGTTGGTGGTAGTGACAACAATCAGAATGGTGGTGACAAGGGTAATAAGGATGACAATTGTTGCAATAAAAAGTATGTGTGGAAAGAGGGAGAGAGAAGTCAACTATCCCATTATGTTCTCTTCTAACTAAACTCTACCTACGGAGAAAAAATTCGTTGAACCAACATGATAGAAAAGACACTAGGATAAGAAAATCATATCTTGTTAGTACACCAAACAATGGGAATTAAAAGGTATCATTTTGTATTAAACTCGTTTTATGTTGTATCCCATTTTGAAAGTGGACAAAAATGGTATAGAATCTTGTGAAGGCACTCAAAGAATAACAATATATATATATATGTGGTCTCTCAGTTAGGCGCTCCAAAATATAAGTAAATCTTATTTGATTCCATTCTTTTTGATGAAATCATTCTCCAAATAACCATTATTTAATTCATTAATTTCAAAACCCCTTTTAACCCACATAAGATCAATCACATGGCTTTCAAAATAAAGAAAGAATATTCTCATTTGAAACAAGTTTCCTTAAAGTTGAAGCTTCCATTAGAAATTGAAAGTTCATCTTCTAAATGAGACTGAGAAAATTAAGTGAAGTTAGTTAACAATTTTAACTAGTCTAAATTAGTTTGTTTGCTTTTTTTAACTTATATTTGAGTGTAAATTGAGTATAAACTATGTACTTTTCTATTATGGAATAGCATAGCAAGAATGAAAATTTAGAAAACGAAAGTTCATGTTCTAAGGATATTGACAAAAATAAATGAAATTAACTAACATTTTAACTGGAGAAAAATAGTTTATTTGGTTTCTTACTTATATATGAGACCAGACGCCTTATGAACTGTTTTTTTTTTTCACTGTGGAATAACTATATAGATATATGAACTGGACCTTTGCATTGTGGAATGTCAACTATGTTATGAGTACCCTCCTCCTAGAGCCCAATAAGAGGCTCCGTTGATGAGCCACGCACAGCCAATTTCGCACGGCACCTCCAACCCCACTACAACAAAAACAAAACTAAATTTAAAAGATTTTTTTTAGAGATAGAGAGAAACCAAAAGGACTCTGTGAATTGCGAAGAAAACCAACCAGTTTACACGTGTCAAATGTGAAGTCAGAAACGCCGTGTTTCCGAAAGAAATCGGTGGCGTCTTCCAATATAACCGGACGATGGAGGTTGAACTCGTGCGTGCACCCCGAACACCTGAAAAAAACAATAACATAAATAAATAAATTGAGTTTTAAAAACCGAAAATGTGAAATGAGATTGAGTAACTGATGACCGTACGATTGGAAGTGCGGGCAGTGAAGTGCGCACGTTAACGGCGGGGAAGATGGAATTGAAGAAGCGGGTGCCGACGTCTGCGGAGGGAGGGCGGTGGAGGCGGTGGCGCGGCAGGCGAAGAGAGAGAACGACGCCGGTGCTGACACGAGACGGAGGGTCATTTTCCGGTTTGGGGAATAACGCGGGAATGGATAATGAAATTATAAATTATCTTTAAACTTATAGTTCCAACGGTTTATAGCAACTGGGCCGAGCCCAGAAACTGGGCTTCAAAGTCAGGCCCAATATAATCCCCACGCTTGCCCGCAACATGTTTGATTATTTGCCTTCATTGTGAGAGAATAACTAACTTGTGATCGCGATGAGTATCTATGAGGAGTTGAGAGAGATAGTGAAGATTCAGAAGTTCCGAAGATTGGTGTCGTATACTGGGTTCTACTGCTTCGCTACGCTCATAAGCTACGCTTACGTCAGCAATACCACAAGAGCTGGTTACTCTAGAGCCGATCAATTCTACGCGTCCTACCCCGCTGGTACCGAGCTTTTAACGGACACTACCAAGGTTTTTTCTTTTGCTAATCTAATCAATTTGAAAATTAGAGCATTTTCTTTTGACCTAAAGTGTTTGAAACTGGTTTCAGTTGTACAAAGCTGCACTTGGAAACTGCTTCGAAGCTGAGGAGTGGGGTCCGTTTGAGTTCTGCATCATGGCGAAACATTTCGACCGTCAGGGGAAGTCTCCATATGCTTATCATGCGGTATGATGCATGCATGCATCCATATGATGTCAAAGGGCTTGTTATGAATTGCTTTAACTTTTTCATGAATGTTGATGCAAAGAAGAGGATTCTTACTGCATTGGGGATTTACTCTTTAAATGTTGGGAGAAACTATTGGATAGGATTATTCTTCTCCCTTTATGAGTGGTGGACAGTGGAATGGTTTGTGAATTATGAGTGACATATAGTGGTCTGTGATAGGAAAATGTTTGAAAAATTGCATAAAAACTGGATTCTGATATGATAATTTCTGCATGTGAGAATATTAGAAGTTCTAATTGCTGTGTTTAATATATTTCCAAACTTTTCCTTTAGTGTCAAGAGAAGATCCTGAAGTTTTTACCTGTTATAGGTTAGGGGCAAGGCTTGAAAAAAAGGTTTTGATGACAACATAAAGGTTTTTGGAGTATTTGTGACTGCAGTTTCAGTTGCTTTTTGCAATTTCCCGCAATATCAAGAATTGCAATAGAACTATCACTGCAATTAAAACCTTGGTTAGGGACAAATCTAGTTTCCAGAAACGGAGGATAATAGACATGATTTCCTTGTATTTCTCATATCACCTGAAATTAGTTTTAGATAGCAGTATTAATGCCTAGGATTATTACTTTCTCAGTCAAAGTAGACAGACCTTCATTTGGCCGAAGGATTTTTTCTATGTTGTTTTGTATAATCAAGCAATAACAGATATGGAAGAACTGATACAAATATTTTTCATAATTGCTCTTGTTGAAAGCTATGAGCAATTAATTTATCAAACCTCAATAGAATACGTTTTTTTTTTAATAAAATCTAACAGCATAAAATTTCAACCATGCTTCGTGTGTTTGTTGAATTTTGTTACATTGTTCCATTTCTTTTGGATCTATACAGATTTTATGTAATTAACAAAAAAATTTGACGTGTTTGCCTTCTTACAGCAATACATGGCACACCTCCTTTCTCTTGGACAACTTGATGGAAGTGGTTGATCGGAGTGATTAACATATAAACTATGATGAAGTACGACAGAGTAGAAATTTTTGCAATATATGAAGACTGTAAAGTCAAATAAGAAAACATGAGGTTTGAGTACTTATTGAGATTTGAACGCCCAATGTATTCTACAGCCTTACTCTGAGGAATAAGGAACAAAATATGTGGAGCATTTTCTATCTTTTGTGTAGCATAACAACAAATACTCACCTTTCTTCTTGTTCTTTGATATTCAAAATTGATTGTAATGTAATCTTCTCATGATGGATCCTTATATTTTAAATGCTTGGATGTACGTATTGATACAGTACAATAATTGATTGTTAATTTGTTATACTTGATCTTCCAGTAGGCGAAAAACTGAATCAGTCTTTAAGTTAATAGACTTCAAAATAATAAAAAATAAAAAAAATAAAAAAATATACTAGTGTGTTGGTTTCCATTTACCAGTTAATGCTTGAAATATTGGGAGAAAGGATTAGGCTTGGAAAGTGGATAGTACAATGGTTGATTTTTCTTTTCAGAAGATTCTGTTGGATTAATTATTTTGTAGACATACATAAATTAGTAATTTCTCTATATTAACTTATTTGCCATAATATTAGGTAGCCATTATTGTTATTATTTATTTGATTGTTATTATTTATCTGGTTATATAATATATTATGTGAATATTTATTGGGTCAGCTGATAATAGGTGGGCTGAGCCCATATTGTTAATTAATAATATATAGAAGAGTCCCTACAACTGTCCTGAGTCAGTCTTTATTCTACCCTATTAAAGAATAAAGAATACAATTCTTTGTATACGCGGCTAGCCTTGGGAGCAGTTTGTACACACTCTTGTCTCTTCATTCTTTACAGAGACCATTAATCAGGAAAGGACAGAAACAACAAGATGATGAATCAAAGCTTTTCTTCTATTCCAGGTTCTAATTCTTTTATCTTATATATAATATGATGTACTCATATGCCATAATCAGACTAAATTGAAAACCCTAATTTGATTATTTCTTTCAGATTCTAATTTTCTACTCATCATAATTTGGTTAAGGACCAAAAGCTTATCTTTTCGAGACAAAATGCCATCAAATGTTGATGCTTTGTTTCTAAATATCCATGACAACCATGAGTGCTTCTAAAGGTACTGGTTAATTAAGTTATCTTTCACCAAAGTTAGTTTCGAATTGGGAAAGCAATGTGTGAAGAAGACAACTTGAGAACAACTATTTTTTTTAATTCCATAGCAGTCCCAACAAAGCTCTGCCCTTTGATGATCCTCACAAACTGATGTTTTAGATGCAGATATAGTAGTTTCCTACCTCACTTGCAGTCTTCGTTGAAGAAAACATTTTCGCAGTGTGCAATTGCTCCCTGGATTCAATTTTGTAACTATGAATTTTCCGTGTCCCTCTGAATTTGGCCATATGGGTTTTTCTTTGCCACTTGCACGTACTTATTTAGAAATTCCCTGCCTTTTGAAACTAATCTTCATTAACAACTTTTGTTGAGGTTGCATATGTTTTCTATAGGGAACTGGATTTCACATGCTATAAAATTCTATAAAATAGATCACAACTCAAGTTAGACAAATCCTTTTGAGGTGAAATCAATTTCATTTGAAAGCTTATTGATTAAAGTTTTAAAATTTTTATATATCTGTTCAATTATCGGAAAGTCCTCCAACTGGGTTGTTTTATTTGGGTTAGGAATAAGAATGCATGTAAACCTATTATAAAAGAGTGCTTCTTCCTGCACCTCCATATCATCTTCCTGCACCTCCATAGCCCATACGAAATGACCATTTTACCCATTTTAAAGAATTTTAAAACCCAAATTACCCTTCATCCCCATTGACAGTCTTCACGTCTGCTTCTTCCTAGACCAAGTCTGCACCCCTTTGCAAATCTCCGGCGACTACACCTCAATCGCTGCATCTCCACCGGCTACACCTCCTGCACTGCTGCTGCACGTCAAGACTCAGACGGATCTGCTCCACCTTCACTGCCCCTCCACCTTGGCTGCACCTCCATTTTCACTGCCCCTCCACCTTGGCTCCACCTTCACGTAAACAAATAAAAAAAAACTTAAGTTTCAAGTACGGTTTATACAAACCGTATAAGAAAAATTGTTTTACGGTTTGTACAATCCGTAAAAAATTAAAAAAGAAAAATCATACTTACGGTTTGTACAAACCGTGAAACTATTTTTCTTCTGCGGTTTGTATAAACCGTAAAGCGTTGAAACTTACGATTTGTATAAACCGTAAAGTTCTCTCATACACCTATACTTATACGGGTTGTATAAGCTGTAAGTTCTTATGCATTTCAAATTCTTTACGGTTTATATAATCCGTAACATTCAAATATCCTCAAATTAAACTTACGACTTACAGAAACCGTAAGTGTATAACTCTTACGACTTCTACAATCCGTGAAAAACATAAAAATCGAAAAACAAGTATCTCGACGATGACAGTGCTTACTCTTCAGCCACCCACTCCGACCGACAACCGCCCAAAACGCCTTCACCCCGCCACTCCAACACCATCGAAATCTTCCACTACTGTGACTAAACTGTACTGTACCTCCACCGCCGAACTGAACTGTACCTCCTTTCTCAAAACCCTCTTTTCTAACCACAGGAACAATTCAGTCATTTACTCATGTCTATTTTTGGAATTTTAAAAACTATGGAGGTGCAGAAAGACGATATGGAGGTGCAGGAAGAAGCAGTAATTATCAAATCATGGGACAAGGTGGCGAATTCAACCCATTTGGGCTCGTTTTGCGTAATCTGCCAATGAGTCTAGGGGGTGGGTTTGAGCATTTGTTTTCACTTTGTACTTTTTAATATTAATGTCTAAAATGCACAAAAAATTATTTCTTTATTAAAAATAAACAAATTCTGCCAATTAAATAGGATTTCAAATTAAATACATTATCGTTCCAGTTAGGCATGCTAAAATAGAAGGTGAGCATTAATTAAAATATCATTTTTTAATTATTTGAGACTATGTTTGTTATTATTAACAATTAACAAAAAAAATTAATAATAATAATTACATAATAATAATAATAATTAACAAAATCCTAAAAAAATTAAGAGATACCAATTTATTTTAAATAAAAAAATAATATAATGATAATAATAATACTAAAAATAATTTTAATTAAATTCATATGAATTTAATTTAAATAATAATAATAATAAATTTATACAAATTTAATTTAAATGATAATAATAATTATTGAAACCATAGTTATAATTAAATTCATACAAATTGAATTAAAATAATAATAATAATAATAATAATAATAATAGTATTTAGAAATAATAATGATAATAATATATTGATTATTTTCTAAGAAATAATAATAATAATATTTTAACAAATCTAATTAAAATAATAACGAAAATCTATGTAATTGGAAAGAAAATATTTGCAAGAATGGAGAGTCTGCAATAGAGATATTCACGAAGATATTTTGCAGCACATAAGAAAACATTTGATAATTACAAAAACAATATTTGAGATTTAATTCTAAATTAAATTTTTGGAGAAAGGAATAGAGATTTCAAAACCAGAAGAAGGAAAGACTCACAACACACTCTAAACCTAATTTTATTTCCAATTTTGTAATTCTTTTATTTCATTTTCCTTATGAAATGTTAAACTCTTTTAAGTTGATTTTCTTGTGAATTAACAATGAGTTCTAAGGTTTCTGTTTAACAAAGTTTTTTGTTTTTACATTCTTTGTAACAGTGGTGTTTTATTGTTGGTCTTTTTAATTCTATTTTATGGAAAAAAAAGTTGTTTTTGAATGCTTGTTGAGAATTCAATTGTTTTTCCTTAACTAGAATTCTTAGTTAGCTCACTTAGTCTTAATCAATTTCAATATACAACTAGTCAAGAGATAAAAGATAAGCATCTCATTGAGTAGACGCTTGGAGACAAGGGAAAATATTGAATACATTAGTAAACGCTTGTTTTGCTGATAAAATTATGTTGAATTTGATTAATGCTTGCTTGGTTGAGTTCAATTTGTGAAGAGAATTAGAGGATAATAATATTAAGAAAACCAAGGAAGAATGTGAAAGAACTTGAGAGTCAACTTGTTTTCTTTACTATTTCTACATTGTCTACTTTAATTTCCTTCACAACCATCCTAGACCCCTCTTTTAATTTACTGCTATTACTAACTTTCATTACTTGCAAACGAGTTTCAAACACTGAATTGTTGGATTCACTATTAGACTCGTAGGGAGATGACTTGGAGATAACCTTTTCTTATCTATACTATCATCTCTTTGACGTTAGATGGTCTAGCACTATATTACACGATCTATGTTAGGATTATTTTAATTTGCTTGTGAAGTAGCAATGATCACTAGGCATATAAGAATATGTGCTCTTTCAAAAGAGGAGATTTCCAAGGTTGATGATATGATCAGTGTGCTAATGAGATTTGGGATACTCTTGCTCTATCCCATGAAGGTTCAAAAGAGGTAAATAGGACCAAGCCTACCTTGTTGAGGTGCCAATATGAGATGTTCTCTATGGAGGATAATGATATTGTCCAATTTATGATCGTTCATCTACAGGTCATTCTCAACAACTTGAAGTATCTGGGAACTACTATCAGTCAGTACGACATCAATGACAAAGTTCTTATAACTATTCCAATGTAATAAGAGCCTAAGAAATAGCTCTTCAAGAGTCTAAAAACCTAGAGGCTATACCTTTAGATGAATTTGTTGGTATTTATAGATGAATATGTTTTGCAAGGTGACGAAAATGTTGTCAAAAGGAAGAATATTACTTTAAAGATGTCACATAAAGGAAAGAAGAATATACCACCTAAAGCTTTTGAAGCAATAAGTCTGAATATGAAGATATCTCTTTCCTCTCCAACAAGTCAAAGAGGATGTTAAGAAAGCAAGGGAACTTTGGCAAAGGCAGAAGATTCAGGCCCAAATATTGTAAAGAGCACAAAGAAAGGATTGTTTGCTATGGATGCAAAAAGCCTAGAAATTTCAGAGTAGAGTGTCCAAAACAAGTTAAACAAAAGCATGAGAAGGACAGGAATAAGAAGTTTCACAAGAAGAAAAGTTTCATGTCCACATGGGAGGATCTAGACTCCTTAATGTTAGAGTCAGATGAAGAAGCTGACGTTGGCCCCATGGCAGATACTGCAAATACATTAGTATCAAACGAATTCGACGAAGAGGTAGATTTCTTTGCTCTGCATAGTGTTTAATTAGCATATAATTAAGCTATTTCAAATAATTCTACAATTGCATCAGCATATAAACTTAGGAAAAGAAATTTTAAAAATGTTTGTAAAGAAATTGAGTTTATGCAAAAAAAAAAAAAAAAAACTTAGTGAAAAACAAGTTTAGGCCAAGTTTAAGAGAGGGGGTGAATTGAATTTTCAAAAATTTTCGCAAAAATGGAAAGTATTAAATGTTGAATGAAAGTTCTTTATTGAAACTACTAAAAAGTGTTATTAAGAAGTGCACAACAAAAGATCAATAAATTCCAGATCATAATTAATCAATTGAAATAACTCATAGAATTGGAAACAAGAATAAGCAGTTTACTGTAACACAGATGCAATCAATTGAATACAATACACAAACTTAAAACAGATAAGAAAGACTCAATAACAGTTGAAACAATTTACTGAAAACAAAGACTAAACCAGTTTAGTCAAGAAACATTAAAAACACCAAATTTAAAAGCAGAAGCAATTAGTTGAATAAAAATATAGTTCAGAACTACCCAGAAACAATCGGATAAACAATATTGAGAGTAAACTGAAGATCAATCACACAGTAAGAGAATCCAAATTAATATAAGTAACAAGAAATAGCAATTGATTCAAGAAAACAAGTTTTCCACAAACTCAATCAATTAAACAGTGATTACATATAACATAAAGCACTCAAATATAATCAAGAACAAATCCAGTCAATTATACAGATGAAATAACAGTTCTAGAGAACTCAAAATAACACTAGAAGAAAGTACAATCAATTACACGCTATGAACAATTAATTGAGCGAATGACAAAATATATGATAAAGCGTTCAAGAAGAGAGAAAGAGAGATCAAGAACACCAAGATTTATACTAGTTCACCCTTCTTCAAGGGCTACATCTAGTCCTTTGTAAACTAGCAAAGAGTTTCACTAAAAAGATCAACAAGATCAGTTCACAACAATACAAACATCTTGCTCCCCGCAAGATACCACTGCTCCCAGTAGTAAACAACCTGTTGCACCCCATAACAGTTCAAAACATGCAGTAACCCACTACTCAAACCCAATTACAAGACCCTTTGTAATATGGGTATCAAAACCACAATAAAAAATTACAAAACCTATGTAACTTGTAACCACACCACTCGCAACACAAGAATTATCAACAATAGTTCAAAATCATACCAATACTTCTACACAACAGATTACATAATGACTTAAGAACAGTGTAGAAGATTTAGCTTTGGTGCAAAACCACTATTGCACGAAACCTCACTCAATACAAGGCTCCAAGATTAATGTTCTTGAGTTTTTCTTTCAACGGAGATCAAATGTAAAAAGTTCTCAAGGTGTAAGCACGTTTGTCTCTCTTTAAAAGTCACAAGTGTTTGCTAAAAAATCTTAGAAATGTTTTTCATATCAAAACTTAGTCACAATTCGCGCTCAACCTATTTATAAGCAAACTGGTTTTTAAACTGTCAAAAACTCAATCGATTGTATCAATCATTCAATCGATTGATTTTTCTGCGACTTAAAAGAAAATCCAGTAAGTTGATTTTTGAAAAACCATTTACTGATTTACTCTTTTAAATATATGTTTTCCAAAATTTGTTAAACCTTATTTTAGAACCACTTAATAATTTTTTAAGCAAAATAAATTTTGGAGCTTACTTTGAGTGATATCTCATGCAACTCATTGGTTTATACCAAAATCACACTCTCACACACACCCCACCTAAGTCCTAGACCAAAACTCCATCAAGTTTCATGATGACTTCAAGCAATCCATTTTGCAAGCTTTGATCCATGTAGACTTCATCATATTGTTGGCTTCATCAAATCACTTAGCAAGTCTTCGTGCTAACACTCAGTGTTAAAGGATCTCTCTTAGAAAAAAGCACATCTTATAGAAACCAATGAAATATTGCATGAAGAAAATAAGGACCCAAAAAGGAACCTTGAGATTCAAAACACAAATCTAGAAAAGGTAAAGCAAAAATTGCTTTTGATAAGAGAGAATCTAGGTAAAAGACCTATAGAATCACCTAAGAATCAAATGATAGACAACCTAGTCTTTGAAAACCCTACTTTAAGGACAATCTTGTCCCAATATGATTTTAAAGGGAAATCTTTGGATCTCTTGATAATAAATTCAAGGAATTATTGTGACAAAACAATGATAGGGTATAATGATAAAAAAGAAGTTAAGAAAACACCTCATGCATCTCATAATTATACTGCGTCTACTAGGTCATCTATAGGTACATTATCCAAGGGTAACAAGGGAACCATGGAAAAAAAACTAACATTAAAGGACCAAAAATTGTATGGGTACCTAAAAACAAGATAATTCCCCTTGTGTATTCCCTTAACCTTGTTGAAAATGATGCAAAAGTGTATTTGGTGAAGCAAAAGAGAAGAGAAGTTTGAAGACTTTAGTTGTTAGAGTTAGTGTGTTGGTGTGAGTGTTGATGAATCATGTGCAGGTGTCATAAATCATTGAAATATGCTTTGAGAAATTTTTAAAAATAAAATGAAATTAATTTGATAAAAGTTTCCATGAAAAAAGTATTAATGATGATTTCACATAATTGTTTTTCAAAATTAATTAGCTGAAAATGTGTTAATAAAATCAAATCAATGTGAATGGATTTTCAATCGACTGTTTTCAGTTAAGTATGACTTTTATAAATAAATCTTTCAAAAAATAGTTGGAAATAAGAAAACATTTGTGAATTTGAGAAGAGAAGTGACTTTTATAAATAACTATTTCAAAAAAATAGTTGGAAATAAGGAAACATTTGTGTATTTGAGAAGAGAAGTGATACAAATATATTACAATTCGAAAACAAAGAAATTTCAAAAGAGCTAAATGAGTTTTTGATCAGAATAATTTGAGAAAGAGAATCTTGGAGGATTTTCTCTAATTTGTGATTCTTCTACATTACTTCTCATCTGGTTTATGTAAGGGAAGATTTTTATAACTTGGTTTAGACCAGTTTGTTATATTCTAGTTGTAGTTGGTGAATGTATTTCATTTCTATTGATTGTAATTCAGTGTATAGTTTACAATTGAATAGGGTTTTCATTTGGAGAGGTGCAACATGATGTTGTATTGTTTCTTTGTTGATCCTGCAAGGTGCAAGATTGTCTCTTGATTGTATTGGACGTACAATTGTGTGGTAAGACCGAATATGTGCAAAAAAAACTAAATGCGTTCTTTCTCTTTTGTCAACAGCGAATTTCATCCGGGTGAAAAATGATAAAATAAAAATATTTTATTTCATTTTGGGTTTAAATTTTCAAATAAAAATTTTAGGAAAATATAAAAATAGGAAAAGGAAAAATAAATAAATAAATAAATAAAAGAGAAAAAAAAATAAAAATAGTAATAATATAAAGTAATAAAAATATAAATAATAAAAGACAAATAAGAAAATAGAAAAGAGAAGAATAAAAATAATAAAAAGAAAAATAATAAATAAATAAATAAAATAAAATAATAAATGAAAAAAACGTAAAATTAAAAAATAAATTGAAAAGATGAGGGAGAAAGAAAATGTGAATGTGAAAAAAAAAAAAAAAAGAGGTAGAGAGAAAATGCTGAATTTTTGAATTTTAAAAAAAAATGAGTGACATGTGAGATGTTGTTATTGGCTCACCACTATTCCATCATCTCCCACATTAATGTTTTTTACGCACATACCATTGCAACATCAACAGGTAACCCATTTATGTGCCACAAAACTACACCATTTCATTATCAAAAGGAAGTAGGGTTTGGACATTGGGCCTGGGACACCAACTGGCAACCGACAATCAGTCGGTGGCCGGTTTTTGGAGCTTCCATTTTTACTATAAAAAGGAACCCACATGAGGTATGGGGGAGGGTTTTTGAATTCGGTTTTGAGCATCAAAAGCTTCCAAGTGATTGAGAGAGTGAAGTAGAGTAGCGTGAGGAAACAATGAATGGAGCCTCGCCAGAGAAGGTGTCGATCTTGCCAGTGCTCCCTCAAACCACCACGGATATACCTTGTTTGCATCTCTAGAGGTTTGTTCTTCATCCTCTCTTCATTGCCAAGCTTTGCACATGCTTTCTGTGCCTTGAACGTTAACTTTAGACTCACCATACGCTCGTCGGTCATCTCCTACCTTGGAGTTGTACCAGCGAGCTCTTTGCTCGCGTTTTCTGTACCGTTTCTTTATGTTTCATTGCTTGATATTCACTATATGAACATAAGAGGACTATGAGGAACACATTTCAGCTGTTGGAACGGTAGTTCGTGCTCCCCGAAGCACCGCCGTGGTCTCGCTCCGACGAGATCGCATCTTACAATTTTCTCCTTTGTTTGACTAGGTTTAAGCTCCAAATTACTTGCTGCACCGTATGAGTAAGAATAAAGGGAAACCGAATTTAAAGTGTTCTTGTGCAAGAGGTATGTGAATGAATGAGAGAGAAAGTGAGCATATGTTGTTTCTGTGCCTGTACGTGACTCCTGTGCGTAGCCTAAGATTTGTACATGATAATTCAATGAAAAATATAACCATCACAGTAAGCCAAACACGTAGAAACCACCTTCGGAAACTAAAAAATCTTTTTGCGGCATTTTGTCAAGAATTTGGCATGCATGATCAAGTTCAGTGGCCTCACTTTGAGGTTTTCATTCTCAATTTCCTTGAAGCTATAGAGGTTGTGTGAGGGTGCATTGGAAAGAGTTCATGGAGCTCTTCAATTATATATATATATATATATATATATATATATATATATATATATATATATATATATATATATATATATAACACGCTCATTTATGATGACATTTGGTCCCTCAATTTTCACTCCCAAGTTTAGGTTTCGTCACTGTGGGCATGGTGTGGTGGACGACTGTTGCAGGATGGTCGTTGACATCACTTTGAGGTTTTCGTTCTCAATATCATTGAAGATATGGAGGCCGTGTAAGGGTTCTTTGGAAAGAGCTCTTGGAACTCTTTAGTTTGGTATATGGTTCATTCATTTATGATTCCATTTGATCCCTCAAATTCTACATCAAAGTTGGGATTTTATCACGTTTTGGTTACTTTTGCATGTCTTGCATGGGGCTGTTTCACGTCTCAATTTGTGTCATCTTGGTCCTGGAGGCTTGCATGAGCTAAGTGAACCTCCTAATGGAAGGAACGCTGCCCAAAGAAGGATATGTTTAACTTGGCTCTTTGCTTGTTTTTTTGTAAACACTTCACTCTTTTGATCTATGTAATATACTTTCATGACTCTTTCTTCTTTTTCTCACTCTTTTGGCCTTAGTTTTGTTTAAGTTAAGACTTAATTCATCATGATGATAGTCCTAGGCACGTACGCTGCCTCATTAGGGTCCATCTGTGGTGAATAAGAAGAAAAATCTCTCTTCGCCACACTTATGTTTAGACTATTCTTGTTTGTCCAACCAATAAACTTAGTTTAATCCTTTGGAAGCTTTGGCTTGTCTAAATTCACAGTGTAAGGAAATACACGTTCATTGCTATCTTTCGTGCACTGAGAATTTAGCGGTCCGAGATAACCCTAACTAGCCATGCAACCTCATGCAAACCATGTTCACTAGAACTGTGGTTAATATCTTGGCATGACCGCTGCCTTCCTTTTAATCTAACTTCCTTTTGTTCATATTCTACATAACATGGGTTTCCTAAATCCAAAAAGATCAAATTACCCTTGTCTCTCAATTTAATTTTTTAATAATAAAAAAATAGAAAAATAGGAAAGATAAAGTTATAAACAACTCAATTTCTCCTTTGATATAGGAAGAAATACATATGTCCTGATTTTCTGTTTGATAACAGAAATACGTAGGAGCGAGGTCAAACCTCGTCGGGTTCCCCTTTATTTAAAATTTCATCTTTTCTTGCGTTTCCTTGTTTAATTTAAAAAATTAAGTTATCTAGAATCTTTTTTATTCTCATTCACGTTTCGATTTAGGGTACTGTCTTCAGACAGGCAAAGTAGGATGCTAATACCTTCCCCACTCGTAAACAACTCCCTTACCCTTTTCTCTGAACTCGCAGACCCTTTTTATTTTTTAATTTCCATAGTTTTCCTTAAAATTATGGTAGCGACTCCATTCTTTTATTTTTATTTCCTCCATTCTTTCATTCTTTTATTATTATATTTCTTTTTTGGATCGTTGTTCATTGTCGATGAGGTTGCGACATCCTATTATATGTTCTGAATACGCTTTTATTTTCTATGAAATTTGCAACTGCATGAAAAATCATTCAATTAATTTCGTTAATCAATTGATTGTTTTTATCATATTGTACTTACTGAAATTGGTTGATCAATCTATTATGAAATAAAATTTCATTTAAAAAGTAATCAAGACTGTTATACTATGTTAGTAATTGCTAAACTTCAATTTTCTAAATAACTGTTTGAATATGTGAATTCAATCTATTAATCGAGTAAATCAACTAATTGAGTTTTTGTGATTTTGTCTTGCTGTTTTTTAAATTGAGTATTTTGCAATTTTAATCAATTGTAATTTTTGATAGGATTTTTGAACAAAAATTTAACCAATTATTTTCAAATAAAATCAATTGATTTTTCTTTAAGTTCTTTAAAACGGAAATAATATATGATTATTTTTGAATTTTAATTGATTGTTTTTGTGATTCGTGAGAACAAGTACTGTAGTAAATTGTTTCAATTGGAAATTTTCATTCTTACAGACTAATTTTTGCAAAAAATTTAATAGTTCAATTCACCCCCCACCCTTTTTGAATATAACAAAATTTCTTTTCAAACCTAAGCAAGAAGACCCTTATCATGGTACATGCAGTGGTTGCTCACATCACATGATAGCAGAAAGGCCTACTTTTTAGGATCTTCAAATGAGGAAAGGAGGAAAGGTAATATTGGGAAGGAACCAACATGGAAGAGTGATTGGTAGTGATCAAGTAAGTATGAGACCTTCTAATGGAGTGTGTCTAGCTTTGTCCTTCTTCTTCACATTGATTTGAATTGATTTTCTTGTATAGAGGTGAATGTAGGTTGTGGAAGCATGTAAGAAAGTAAAGTAAGGTACGATTTTGGGGATGGAAAAGTATTTGAGTCTAGAGTGAGGTTAGGCCAACACTACCAATAGAAGTATAGAAGAGGTCTAAAAGAAAGACTACTCTAAATAGAACTTAAGAACAAGTAGAGGCCTCAATTTTGGCAACATATCAATATTGATTAAAAGTTGAAATTTATAAGAGCATGGCACCCGTATTCATACACATTGAGGCATCTAAGAAGCTTGTAGGAGCAGATTCAAACCTTAACCTTAATCCTAACTTGTTGGAGAAGCTCCTCCTAAACCTACATTGCCACCCAAGTCTCAAAATCCTCTCAAATGAGAGGTTGTCGTGTGGCACTTCAACCCTAGTGTTCCCTGATCCTAGCTTGGTGCCAAAGTTAGGTTATTTACCCTAGTTTAGCACCCAATTTTCAAAGTAGACATCTAAGGGTTAGGTTATTTACCCTAATCTATGAATGGCCTACACAAGGCCTAAAAAATTCTATTACACTTATTTACATTTGTACAAAAGATAAGGAAGTTCTAATATTCCACCCTCATAAGAGAATAGTCTTCTAAGGTTCTTCTTCGTCTTCCATTCTTCTAGTCATAGCCCAGGTTAAGAGCTCAACATGTGGTCTTTCAGATGGTCCTCCATCACCTTCTTTGTGTGTTAATGATATTTTGCTTATAGAAGGTCTAAAACATAGTTTGCTAAGCATAAACCACTTGTGTGATAGTGGGATTTGTGTAGTGTTCGTAACATTATTCTTTATGACATTTTTGGGCTAATTTTCATAACAGAATCAACTCTTTTCAGGCTTGGAACCTGCTAAATTCTATATTTTTATCTCTTTTTATAAATAATTTATTTCTTAAATAATTTATCACTAGACTTTTAATCAAATTTTAGTCTAAATTCATTAATTTTGTTGATTACTATTGTAGATGGACTTCAGTTAAATTTTATAACGACAAAGATGAAACTTTCAAAGTTTTCTTAAATTCTTGAAACAAGTTCAAAATGAAAAAAAGTGTATTAATTGTTGTTATCAAAAGTGATCATGGTGGAGAATTAAAAAATTAAAACTTTTGAGCTCTTTATGAAAACTATGGTATACACCATAAATTTTCTACACCAAGAACACAAATAACAAATGGTGTTATTGAGAGAAAGAATTATATTTTGGAGGAAATGGTTCGAAAGATGCTAAATGCAAACTCCACCTCTAAACACTTTTGGACAAAAAGCAGTCAACACAACCCGTTATTAGCAAAATAGAATTTACATCAGACCCTTGATCAAAAAGACTCCATATGAATTGTGGAAAAATAAAAAAACACAATAAATGATATTTTCATCCTTTTGGTATTGAATGTTTCATTTTGAACACAAAGGTTAGTTTGGAAAAATTTCATTCCAAAAGTGACGAAGGAATCTTACTTGATTACTCTAAAATGTCTAAGGCTTGTAGAGTATACAAATCTACAATGTATATAGTTGAAGAATCAATCCATGTAAGGTTCAATGATTATAAGCCTAATAAGAAAATATTAGCTTAGAAAGATTCTCTTGGTTTTGATTTGCAAGAACTACATGCCAACTTGCCAACACTAGATAGTCTAGCAAGTTCATCTGACGATCTATCCATCATACTATAGAGTCCAATAAAGGAGATAAGAGAGCCAACTGAAGAAATTCAACATTTCTCAAGAATAATCCTGCAAAAGCCATCACAGGAGATCCTAAGGAAGGAGTTTCTACAAAAGCAAGGTTAAAGGAATGGTTGTGATATCTAAAGTGGAACTGAAAGAACATCAATAAAGCTCTGGAAGACGAAAGTTTGGTTAAAGTTATGGAGGAGGAGTTAGATCAGTTCTAGAAGAACAAAATATGACACTAATCAATCCACCAAAGGACAGAGCTATCAAAGGAGCCAAATGGATCTTTATAAACAAGTTGGATGCACAAGGTAAGGTTGTGAGGAACAAGTGTAGGCTTGTAGCCAAAGGGTACTCACAATAGGAAGATATAGATTACACAAAAAATTATGCCCTTGTAGCATGTTCAGTAACTATATGCATTTTACCATCATTTGTTGCATTCAGTAAAATGAAATTGTATCAAATGGATGTAAAAAACACATTCTTTAATGGATTTATCAAGGAAGACGTTTATGTAAAATAAGCGTTTGGGTTTGAAAGTGCTCATTTTCCTAATAATGTTTTCAAACTAATCAAAGCTTTATACGGTCTCAAAAAAGCTCCAAGAGCATGGTATGAACTTCTAAGCACCTTTCTTATAGAAAATGGTTTTCAAAGAGAAAAAGTACACACTACTCTATTTTGAAAAAACTATTTTGATGAATTATTTTGGTACAAATCTATGTAGAAAATATTATTTTTGGTGCCACTAATGAACTTATCTGTAAAGAATTCCAAAGTCTTATGCATAATGAGTTTGAAATGAGTATGATAGAAGAACTAAAATTCTTCGTGTGACTTCCAATAAAACAAGCAGACAGTCTGGTTTACTTACATCAGACTAAGTATGTGAAGGAGTTGTTGAAAAGGTTCAAGATAGAAGAAGCTAAAGCGATGAGTGCACCTTTGCGTCCAATAACATCCAATAAAAGAGAAAATTGGATGTAGAGGATTGCGCCCAACACTAGAAAACCGCGACAAGTGCCACTTGAGGTCGAGAGTCACTGATGCAATTGCATCTAACAATGCTAGAATAGCATTGGACTTAAGTAAGGTGAAGTGCGTCGGGCATGAACATCGATAACCTAACATTGTTTTATGTATTTAAGGAGGTCTCCACATTAGGGTTAGACATTTCGTCAGGGGTCAGAGTCTTGGAAAAACATGTAGACGTAGAACAATGACTTTAGTGTTCCGAGGGTTATCTTGTTGGGGTTAGAAGTAATCAGTTGAAATCTCATGTAATCGATATTGACTTTCATATAAATGTATTTCCATTTAATGTTAGTATTTTTTTTTTATGCTTAATGCTTGTTGTTGCTTGATCACCCATCATAAGATATTTGATTCTTAGAGTATTGGAAAGTATCTTATATAATATAGAATTGAATCAAAATACCTACTGAAATTTTATCTATAGGAGTAGAACATATTCATTTGTTGTCTTAAACTTTTGTGGGTAAAGCAAGTATTGTTTATAGATTGCTTAAGGAATTAACTCTTAATAGGTAAACTTAGGCTCATTCACCTAAGAAATTACGATTTGAGTATTTTAGTGGGTTGACATTAACATTAGTTTGAAAAGAAGGTGAGTGATTACATGTATGAGAGTGGACTTTGGTGAAGTCTAATCTTAACAATAATATTCTATATCACTTCTAATCTTTTCCGCATTCCTAGTGCTCGATAAAAATACAAAAAATAATTTAATTGTTTTTGCACAATTTTATTTTCTCGTTTATCAATTTAAACAATGGAAATAATTTGTAGTCTAACTTAGTTATTAATTACACTTATTGTTGTGTATTGTATAAGTCTTGTGAGAGAGAATGGTATATTTATCACTTGCTACATATAGGATTGATGCACTTGTCATTGGATGCCACGTGCTAACAGAGGACATAGTTTTTCTTTATAATTTTATAGAGACATAAACACATAAGTAGGATTGAACTTTGTTTGAATGTCAAGAACCCTACAAAGCCTTCTCAACACATGTCTACTAGCTCACATCACACGATTATGCATTAGTCCTTTATGAAGAAACACTTATAAAGGCTTGGAAAGAGCAAGTTTTGCTTAATGTGGGACTTGGAGTGCCTATTTGGAGTGTGCAGTTGTGTTTACCATTTTTTGTCTCGCATCCCTTAAAACATGAAGTGCAAGAGTGCACCTCCATTTGTATATAGAGCTCCTTGCACCCCTTTGTAATCTAATTTGAAATTTAACTTAAATATGACTATACATTTTTGTTTGTCTTCTTGTTCCTTTAAAGTTTCTATAATGGTAGTATTCTCCTAAGGGATATTCTCTATGAACCTTTCTTCGAAAAGGAACCCTAGTTTTGAATTTCTTCTAAGAAACTTGAGAAAAGTTTTAAATTTTTTCCATGTCTTCCACTGCTCCAGAGATGCTTCCTTCAAATACCCTTTCTCATTATCAAAATAGTGACGGGAAAGAATTGTGTCTCCAATGAATTCAAAAAGTTTTGTGAATAATATGGAGTAGTCAAACAATTGATTGTAGACTTTACACATAAACAAAAAGTGTATCCAAGAGGAAGAACCAAATTGTGATGAAAATGACAGTCCATATTGTTTGAAAAAGGAATGTCCATGGAGTTTTGGTTAAAGGGTGTCAAAACAACAATGTACTCGTTGAATAAATGTCCAACAAAGGTGGTTTGAAATCATTTAAAGCATGGAGTGGAAAGAAGTCTTCAATAAATCGTCTAAAGATTTTTGGATGTTTTTTCTACCCTCAAAACACCATATTCCTCACCATCATAAGTCTCCCTAAGATGAATCATCAACTCTGATACTATTGTTGAGTCTAATTAAGGAGGATCCATTGAAGAGATTCAATAGTAACGAGACATTAGTCAAATCCAAATAAGGAATTAATTCTACTTTTAATCCAAAACCTTAATACCAAGGTAGTTAAAATCATGATTTTAATCATAAAATCGTAGGATCATTATCTGTGATTCAAATTCCACGCAAGATCATGAAACAACAAGATCATAAGGATCATCGAATAAAATCGTAAAAGTGTGTGATTGCGAATTTTTTCCGTATACGAACTATTCACCTCCTTAAGTGGATGAATTGAGTTCAAACCTAATTTTAATTTAAAATTAATGTAATTAAAATTTTACCTTATTATGTATGTTGTCAGCCTTAATACCACCAAATCTAAATGAATGCAATTAAAATTTAAAATAAATTTCAAACTCAATTAACAATTAATAGTCTTTTATGATGCATCATTCACCTTCTTCATTAATATGAGTTTCAATTTTAATTAAAATAAAATCACTACCAAATTAAAATTAATACAATTA
>Ga0209700_102154_pt1 | contig 40416 bp, 17 predicted proteins | sample SiratroredBW_FD_187528 | JGI IMG/M metagenome (GOLD analysis project Ga0209700, IMG submission 187528) | Root nodule microbial communities of legume samples collected from California, USA - Siratro red BW (SPAdes) (version 2) | ecosystem: Host-associated > Plants > Roots > Nodule | place: USA...
TATATATATATATATATATATATATATATATATATATATATCTTCATGGTTTAATGAAAAAAACTAGCTTAGTTGCTGATTTCATTAAATGTGAAAATATGGATACTAATTCTCAATGTGAAAATGCCTTAAACAAGTTTGTTCATTTTGTACTGGATGAATTTGAATACCATGTTCAAATCTTATGACCATGTTTCATCACCTTATATTCGAGTAATCTAAATCAAAATTCAATGATAATTTTTTTTTGGCTTTTCAAACAATAGGAAAGGAAGTACGCCAAAAAAAAAGAAAATTAATTCTCAAGAAGGAAAAGGTGCAATTAGATCAAGCAAGGTAAAGGTGAATGATGACTATTTGGATTTACCGGAAGTTAGATCAAGCAAGGAACTACTTAAGAGGCTTAGTGTGAAACGTGAAAAAGGGATTGAGGCAACTAAGGATCCTAAGGTTGTTCCTAATAGACAGTTTAAATTGTCCAATTTTAAAGTGGGATGCCAAAACACGAAGACTGTTACTTCTAGTGTGGAAGAACCTAAACAACCTAGTCAAAATGTGAAGCCAATTGGAGCTTTCGAAGGTAAAAGCAAAGGACAAAGTTCAAATAATAAGACAACACTACAAGTCATTAATGAGTTAAGAGCAGGGATACTAGCTATTTCAAGATCTTTGGGAGTAGTTCATGCCAAACAACAAGAAAAAAAAGTGAAACAACAAGAAATAAAAAAGGTAGCAGAACAAGAAAACCTCAAATCAAAGATTGAAAGCATTAAGGTCGCCTTACTTGAAGTTGGCAATTCAATTTCCAAACAACAACCACCAAATGAGGGAGCACCAGCAGAGGTGAATAATAATATGATTAAGAAAAAAGAAATCTACAAAGAGGCCAGTAGTGGAACATGGTAAATCAAAGACAAATGACAAAGAGAAAAAGGCTTTAACACAAGATTATGAGTTAATGGTTGGTCATTAACTTACTGTTAAAAAGAAGCAACCAACCATAATGTGGATCAATGTTGATTGTTGAGTTTCTTAATCAAAATGAAGAAAAAGGTAAAGCAACTTTTGTAGAAGAAAATGAAGAAAATGAGCTGCAACAAGCAAAATTTGAAAAAGAAACAATTATCGAAGATCAAAGTTTGAATGAAGAATTAAACCATGAAATAACTGTTAAAGAAGGTAATAATTTTAACTTAATATACATGCTTTGGTTTTAATAAGATATCTCATATCATTTTGTTGGTGTGGTTTTGATAAGAATAATATATTTTACAACTATGATTATTAAGAAATTACTTCAGGAGACATGTTATATTTATATTAGAAGATAAATTTTATTCAATAATATCCCTCAAGTAGTCATGTTAGTATTAATTTATTAAGTAGTCATGTTAGTTTTAATTTATCCCCTCTTGTGCTTCTCTATTTGTGAATAAAAGTTTGGCATACACCAAACTCATGTTATAGTCCTAATTAATATATATCTCATATATAATCATGGTTTTATTGTGATTGCCCTTATTCAACGCTAAGCCTTATCGCCTTAACCAAGCCCATTATCATTATTGCTCTCATAAAAACATTCTAATAGCTATAGAACCTGCTATTTAACACGTGTCAAGTTAATAATTGTATGATTAGTTTTGATTAAAATTGATATTGAATGAAGTCTATGTCTGAATTTTTTTATTTGATATATATATATATATATATATATATATATATATATATATATATATATATATATATATATATATATATATAAAAGTTACCCGTGAGACTCCATATAATTTTTTTTTATTTAGTGTAAATTAATCCACCTAATAAAGTTGTTTTTTACTCTAAACCCTAAAGTTGTATTAAATCAAAATTATTTTTGCATCCAGAATTATTTTTTCAATATTGCTTACATAAAACTACACTTATGTATGGTAACACGTCCCTAGACCAATCAGTGAAAACTTTTGATATTTTGAATTTGAGTTTTTAGAAACAGTGAAAAGTTTCATGTTATTTTGTTAATTTATGCTGAACATGCCGTACAAAACTTTCACTATATGCTAATAAACATCCTTTGCCTTAGTTGATATTTCAGTGTGATTTAAGACTGCAACACAAATCAAACACACCTAACATATTTGAATCTAAATATTGATTAATCTTATGTATATTATGTATACATTAAAAATATATTCCACATTTAAATCCTCTAGCGACATCAGTGGCTTCAGGGTAGAAATATCACAATTGATTTTGTCTCCTACCTAACCTAATTTATATAGCTGTTTGGTTTTTGAATAAAGTTGATTCTACCTTCAAACAACTTGACTAGAAGCAATAAACATACATAAACTCTTTTTCTTCAGCTTGTAAAATTACACTAAATTTACAACAAATTGGTTTCAAGGTAAAACGATCAAAATATGTTAGGGTTTCTTAAACATGGCAGCAATGTTTTAGATGCTGCATACATTGAAAAAAAAATTCTTCCTAGAGATTGAAAAAATTAACTGTATATTACATAGTTGTTTATATGGTTTCTTTCCTTATTCATTTTTATAAATCACCAAATTGGAAATGACTCCCTTGAAAAACATGTTGAAACATGCGCAAGCAAGAAAAGAACTCGGGGATCAACTCAATGCTTACAAATACATTGAAGATCGTCCTGAGATTATCTTGGACAAAGATGGAGAACCAATTGGTCCTAATGACAAAGTGGTGTCTGATCTCAGTTATTCTCTAGGGACCATAGCTAGAAGAAAGAACTTTGAAATTTTTTTTTAATGGTGCTTTAAATTATTTTGAATTCTAATTAAGAAAAAATGTTTTATGTATGTAACTAAAAACAAAATCAATCTATATTTTGAAATATATGTTTATTACTATCCTTATTTTGTTTTTATTCATGTAATTACTTATTCAATTAGTATGTTTATATTGTTTGTTTGAAAATATTATATTTATATCCTTCGACTTTTAAAATATTATAAATAAATAAATAATTAAAATTTAAAACTAATTATAAATTTGATATAAATTAATTTGAATAGTTAAACAATATAAATAAATGAATAATTAGATTTTAAAAGCTATTATAAATGTAAAATAAATATACAATTTGAATAGTTAAGTAGAGAGAACAGATAAGTAGATATGGTTTAAACAATAAACAACAGGTAAATGAACGTGGCATAAATAATAGACAATAGATTAATAAGCATGGCTTAAACAATAGACAATAGATAAATAAATGTAGCCTAAACAATAGGAAAAGTGTGGTTTAAACAATAGGCAACAGCTAAATAAGTGTGGTCTAAATAACAGACAACAAGTAAATAAGTGTGGCCTAAGCAGTAGACAATATTTTGTAAAACGTTGTCTAAATAATAGGCAACATTTCAAAAAGTGTTGTCTCAGTACAAGTGTTGCCTAAAAGTTGTCTGAAAAGCCTTGCCTAATACAACATTATAGGTATCAGTTTTACAAAATGTGTTGCCTTAAAGAAACAACCATTGCCTATAATCTACGACAACGAACACATACCCTACGACTGAAAAACCGTTGTCAGAATGTTGCCTAAGATTTAGGCAACAATTTTTTGCTTTACGCAACATATTGCTTAAGGTAACACATTTAGACGGTTGCCTAAAGCCAAAAATTGTATAGTAAAGTATCTTTATTATCTAATATCTATTTCAAATTGATAGTATTACATATAAATATTAGTTACCATATATTCATCACAATAAACATTTATTTTTGTGAGTTTTCAAATTCTTGCCATCATAAAATAAAACACAAATTTCTTGTAACGAGAGAATATTTCTCAAGATAATATCTCAACAAAATTCTCTTAACTAACTTAAAGAGTTACGGTTTAACTCCTTCATCCAACAAATTAAGACTTGAGTAGAAAAATATTCATGTGATCATTATTTTGATCCTCATATTCAAAATATACCTTTATTTAAATATTTCAAGTAGGTGCATGGATGAATCCAATATCAAAGTAATAGATAAAGAAATTGTATTTCAATATATAACGACATTTTACTTCTTTTAAATAATTTTTAAACTATGTTAATAATATAAATATTGATAAAGTAGGAAGCATATAATTATTTTATATATATATATATATGTGTGTGTGTGTTTTTTTATGTTGATTGTAATTAAAATAGAAGAGTTTGAGATTACCTTTCCATATTCATATACAAATGGATGTTATATATAATATTCATTTTTGCACATCATTGATATATTTTACGTAATAGTCAGATAGTAATCTCTTTACAAACATAAAGGCACAGAGATTATTGGAAAAGACTTTATTTCTTTAACAAAAGTCTTTTCAATCCAAAGTTTAACACTTTGGAAAAGAATGCCGGTGAATGCATAGCCACAAATTTTATGTGGAAAGCTGGACGTTGTTCAACAAAATTTCATCCTAGATTGTCGTAATGTAAAGAAAAGTAATATTTTAAATAAAATAAAAAACACTGAAGTGGGAAAGGATTTGGATCTATGCAAAGTCAGAAATACTCTATGATAGGAAATATTTTGTCTACTTATGAGGTGTACCAGAATGAAACTCCACCCCTGATTTTGCAACACAGAAAATCCACCAAATTAACTAACCTTTCACTGAGAAAGAAAAACTAGCTAGCAAATTAAAACCACATCAGATAAATTTATATAAACTAATTAATTATATGACAATGTTTTGAGTGGATTTTTTTTAATTGGAAGTACATTAGAGGTGGTTCTTACTTATAATTTAAATTTTTGTTTGAAAATTTTTCGATAAAAATATCCTTAGTATCAATGATCGATAAAAACATCGTAACAATACCTTCATTTACAAAACAATAAACTTTTTTGGATTTTTTAATATTTTTACTTACTTTTATCTAACATAGAACTCCAAGTTATCCTTGACTTTAACAAATAATTAACTTCCAATTATTTTGAAGAAAAAAGTGGTACACATCTGACCCTGGATATGTCAGGTTAATTATTGTGGGGGCTTGGTAATAATATAAAAATGAAGGTATTGGTTTTGTATGACGGTTGATGATATTGGTGTTCTGTGTGTCTGAGATTATGCAGATTTGGAAGAGCAAGTTGTGGCGCTGGCGTAACCAAAATTGTTCAGCGTGGCATGGGAAACCCTGCTAAAAGCTAAACCCATGCACCTTCACTCTGCTATGGCCATAACTTTAACAACTCTTGCTTGCACCACATCATGGAATAGTCAGAGGTAAGATAAGTGCCAGAATTTCTATCCATTTTAATTTGGTGTTTTTCTTAAGTAAATTATTGAAGAATTCAATTTTAATTCTTAAAATTTGAAATAAATTGTTTGGTAAATGTATTAGATAAATAATTGTTTAGTATAATAACAAAATATTATATTTTTAGTAAAAGTTTTAATTTTATTTAAAATGATTATCATATGTATATTTTTTAATTATTTGTCATGTATATTTATCAAAAAGAAAATTAAAGTTATTTTAGAAGAGAAAACTTTTACATTTTACTTTTGGATATATAAATTTAAAAATTTTAATGATCTTTTTAAAATTAATTCTACATTAATATTAATTTCTTTTAATAAATATGTAACAATTACTGAAGATTATATATGTTTAATTATATTAACCATTAATAAAATTTAAACAAAATTATTAAAAAAGTTATTATATATTTTTATCATATTAAAAATAAAATATGTCAGTATTTATTCTAATCAACTCATTATTTATCTTAAATTATTTAATTTTTTAAATTTGGAGTTTTGACCTCTCAAATTTATTTCTGAAGAACTAACACCGTAGTAGTGGAAAATGACTCTATGTTAAATTTCATACCAATTTGAGTATTGGCACCAATGATGAGGAATTCGGCCCCTTTATTAAATGTGATTGCGGACAGAGATTAATTCTGCATGTTTTTTTGGTGTTGGAAAGAAAGGTTGAATTCATCTTCCAATTGAGTAATTATAACTCATTTATTTATATTTATTAAGATGGTTAAACTTCCATCATATTTATTATTAATAATTAAAATTGTTAAAAGTATATTTTATGTCAATAATGAAAAATATGTCTGAAAATACTCCAATAATTTATGTTTCTATTTTAAAAAATAGGACATCAAACATGGAGATTAAGAGAGTTAGTTGGGCTTTAAGGTTCTTTAACTCCAGTGGCTGCTTTCGCTCTAATAAAAATAATTTTTACAATTGAGAATTTCAAAATCAATCTAAGTACAGTTTAAACATAAGATTGAGCTATACTTTAATTTTGGTACGGTGTTTAATATTTTCAAATAGCATATTTTCTGTAATTATCATCTATATTAGTAATAAGTTTTTTAATTTAATGAACGATATATTATATAATGATATTATTTATTATGAAAATACTATAAAATATATCTTAATTTTTGTTTATTGAAATACATATTAGACTAACAAATTAAAGTAATTTATTAAATCTTAATCCACTCAAATTTAGTGGATATAATTTAACCACTTTATATAGAAACTAATCTTCTTACTAGAAAAATAATAAATAGTAATAAAATTTAATAACTACAAATTATAGTCACTTCCAACGATGAAATTTCTAGTTTTAAATTTTAGAGACAAAATTAATCACTCTTTCATTTAATTTTTCGATTTTATTAATTTAAAAATAATATGATAATAGTTCTCTATTTGATTTTCTTTCCTTATTTCCTTTTCTCACTTTTTATATTTAATCTAATAAAATCTAATTAGTAAATTAATTCTCATCCCAGTTAACTGAATAATATATGTGTCATTGTTTCCAATGACTAAATACTAAAAATTACAGAATAATATATGTGTCATTTTTTCCAATGACTAAATACTAAAATTTACTTATTTTTTCAATTAATATTAGAGTTTATCGGTTATGGTAAATTCTTTGCAGAACTAGGGTTAATCTTGAGCAATATGTAAAATTATGGTCTCATAAAAAACATACCTCTTCGGTTTAAAATGTGACAATTTTAATTATTGGAAGTAGAGAATGATAACATTCTTTGACTCATATCATATAGGTATGATGAATATCACTGAATATGGAAACTATCTACTACTAGACAATGAAAGCACACCAACACCAAGTATATCATGGACATAAGAGCAAAAATAGAGATACCTATTAAACTTCAAAACACATAATGCTCTTATATGCTGCCTTTCTGAAGAAGAATACTTTTAAGGTTTACACCTTTAAAAGCACGCAAAAGATGTGGGACACTCTTACAATCATGTACAAGGATTTCATCTAGGTAAGACAACAAATTTAGTCTCCTTAATCATAATTATGAACTCTTTACTATGGAAGAACACAAAGGCACTCAAAGTATGTTCAATTGCTTCTGACCATACTAAACTAACTAAGAACTCTCAACAAACATTATGATATATCTAACAAAATTGATAAAGTGTTGAGAAGTTTCTTTAGTATCTAAGATCTTCGAGAATTTTGACCCATGGAAGAACTCACAGGTACTCCCAAAGTACATGAGCTAGAGCTATAAAATAACGGATTCATCAAAGTGAAGCAATTCTCTTTCAAGTCTTTCAAAAGTCAACAATTGTTTATGTAGACTATGTAAACTCTAAAGAAGATGAAGCAAAGTCGTTCATTTCATTAATGTTTCACCACAACTGGAGAAGAAAAGAAGATTCAAGAAGGATTAGAGCTTAAAAAGAAGAGAAATATTAATAACAAAGCAGACAAATGTAAGCGAACTTGAAAGAAAGGTAAACAAAATGTGTTTTGTGGCAAGCACATAATTCGAGTACTCATTAGACGAGTTTGATGAAGAGATAAATTTCTCAAATCTACATTATGTTGTCACAACCAGGATTGCAGCGGGGAGGACGACAATCAAAATAAAAAATATTATTATTAGTAAAAAAATATATTAAATTAAAGATGGAGTCACCACTATATTTTATTATGAAAAACTACAGAAAAATAAAAAATATAAAAATGTCTGCGAACCAAATTTACGATTCGGGAGTTGGTTATGTATGGAGAAGGTATTAACACCCCCACAACGCCTGTCCTAAGATGTTACCTTTAATCAAATAAGCAAAATGGGTGTGATTTTACAAAATGTTATTTTTCCTAAAATAATAACAATAAAGATGCAATTAAAGCTAAATAAAAAAAATGTAAGTAGAAAAAAATAAACAAAGAAACAATAAAGATGCAATTTAAGACAAATAAAAGATGCAAATAAAAAAAACAATAATGATGCAATTGAAGTCAAATAAAAGATGAAAATAAGAAACAATAAGAATGTAATTAAAAACAAATAAAACATGCAAATAAAAACAAATAAATATTTTTTTTAACCTGACCTACGTATTTCTACAAAGGAAAATCAGGCTTCACATAGTTATAGTTTGACATTATTTAATGTGATGTTCGTATTTTTTAATTTTGAAAATTTTATATTTTTTATTACTAAAATGTTTTATATTATTTTTATTATTTTTCTATATTTTTTTTATTTTTATTTCCTTTTTAAAAACTTTTATTTTTGAAAATTGATGCGAACAGTCATTTGAATATCTAAATAAAATAGTAAAACATCCTTTAATTAAATTATCTTAATATAAAGCTAAAAAATATTTATAGCTATAAAAATATAAAATATTCTGATGGGTTTTGTTTGGGTTCAAATTGGTATTTGTTTGGCTTATAATGAGTGCTCTGTGATCCAAGGATGTGCCTGAGGCAACAACCCACCATTATCAAACACAGCTTAGAATGAGGATGTGCTTAAGGCAACAACCGTCATCATCAAATATAATTCACATTCAATTTCAATAATAATACATAACTCAATATTGTAATTATTACAAATTAAGAAAAATGCAAAATCACATAGCAATCACATGATAAGTATGGATACAAAACATAATGCAAACCCTACAGGAGAGCAAATTATTTTGTTTGTATCTTTGAATTCTCCCTCTGGTGTGAGTAGAGCAGAATGGGTAGTGGGAAAGATGACGTTTTCACTTTCGAGTGGCTATTGTGAGTGTGATCGTGTAATAAAGAAGAGATGAATAGTGAAGATGAATAAATCTCAATCTTTGATCACCCTAAAGATCCCTTCTTTTAAATCTTTCTCTGAACTCGCAATTGTTCTTTCACTATATAAATTTTTGTGTGTGAACCAAACACGTAAAGCTGTGTTGAGAGTGAATAGACCCTCTCGCTGTCTTGCTATGAGCACGTATATATGCTTGAAAAATAAAATAAGTAGCGTAATTATTAATTTGCAACCCCCTCCAAATGATATAAATTATTTCCCTTTCAGGCTCCTAATTTTCTTTCCTCAACAAATTTTAATTAATGCTCCTTATTAAGAAAAATTGGAAAATTAATTTTATTATTCAAAATTATTTAAGCAGAATAATTACACTACCGCCAGCTTCCTTTTTCAAATTTCATTTAATTCAAATTTCAAATTAATTTCATAATCAGAATTTAATTCAAATTTCAAATTAATTCTACAATCAGATTCAATTAATTTTCAATCACACAAAATTCCCTCAATTTCCAATTAATTTGTGTACCCGGGTCATTAAATCAAATAATATAAATGTGACTTCTAAAAATAGAGCAAGCAGTATGAGACTCAAGCTCAAGCGTCTGATGAGAGATGAGTGGTCATAAGAAGAGAATTTATGGCTTGACCCAAAACAAGTTGTAATTAGCAAACTAGGGGTGCGTAACACAACTGACTCAAATAAAAGAGGGCTTAGACAACCATTGAAGCCTTTTTTATTTAAAACTTTAAGATACTAGACCCGTTTATTATTTATTTATTTTTTATGCAGGTCGTCTAAAAGAAGGACTTAACTTTCTTAAATAAATAAAACAAATTTTTCTCTTATTTTTTTCAAATGAAAACATATTTTCATTATTATTACAATTATTTACATTATTTATTTATTTATTTATTTATTTTTATTTTATTTAACGCAATATTATTACTATTATTATTATTATTATTTAATTTTATTTTAATTTTTAAAAAATATCTATTTTATCTTTTTTCAACAAAAATAAAAGTAAACTAATTTTTTATTTTCTGAAAAGCAAATAAATATTTTACTAAAATAATGAAAATGTGAGAATTTAAATCATATTTTATTATTATAAAAATAGAAGATTATAAAATTCAAACTTAAATTCTAAAGAGGTTTGTGTACTCGTTGTAACCTGGAGAGGTTTGTATACTCGTTGTAACTATTTGTTAAATAGTGAAACCTCTTGAACAGTTTGTTTAAGGGAGAACTGGATGTAGCCCAAGAGATTAGGGTGAACCGGTATAAAACTGCTCTATCTGTGCTTATATATTTTTCCCTTGGTTGGTGGTTTCTATTTATAGTGAATTGAGTTCAAGCTCCATTCAACTGCCCTTCTGGAGCCAGCTATTCCTACAGGTTAAATGAATACAAAAACCTCTACATATTACAATGAGTAGACAAATATTTCTACGTTATCCTTCCCAATCTCCCCCTAAGACTGAGAAATTTAAAGAAAAAGAAAACACTCTCATAAAGAGCACAAATTAAGCTCACAAGGATATAACTTTACAATGTGAAGAATTTACAAGGTTTATCACACAATCCGAAAGACTAAACACTCAAAAGCTGGTAAACTGTATAACTCTATTCATGTTCTATTTGTATGAAACTTGTTTTGCTTGTTTTAGGTGTTGGTCTTCATCTTCAAGCACCTTATATAGCTTATTGTACATGACCTTTGTGGTCTTTAATGAGGAAAAACTTGATCTTATATCATCTTCTTGAACTTCTTGTGGAAAGTCTTGATTTGATCTTTAATTTTTTTAACATTCTTGTAAAGATGAATAACTCACACTATATTGAAAATATAATAATGATATTCCTTTAATGGATAGACTAGTCGTTTCATAGGAACATTTTTTGTACTAGGTTTAATTGAGAAAATATTTGTTCATTTACTGCTTGTATAATTAATTAAAAACAAATAAACAAAGTAATGCTAAGGTTTTTAATAGATTTTGATATACTATCTATCATGTATAACTTGGTAGATACTAATTTGTCCCCTAAGATTTTAAAATTGCATTTGCATGAAACATTTGGTAGAAAGACCATAAACATATTTAAATATATAAACCCCTTTTAAATCTAGTAGCAGACCGTCTAGTGGGTTACAAATCGTCTAGGACTCGCACACTTTCTCTCTACCTTCTCTCTAAATTTATGAGAGATTAATTCATCCTTTCATAAATCAGAGCCCACCCTAGGAATCCTAGTGGAAAACCGAACAAATATGATTGACCAAAATTTGTTTTAGAGTAAGCTTTTTTTTTACCCTTCTTTTGAGTTGGTTTTGGTAAGTTTTGCATGTGTGGGGACTAGGGGTCTTGCATGTGGTCCTTCTATGGAAAAGAAAAATTTGTTAGTTTATGATCATAAGGGTATGCTCAAATCATTAATGAAGTAAGGGAAGTTATTTATGTTTTGAAAGTACCTTAGGGTAAATTATTTGGATGTGAAGGTGACCTAGTCACAATGATTTTGATTTGTATGTAGGATTTGTGTTTTTGTTTGATAGTATGTAAATGTTTGAAATGAAGAAAAATATTATTTGAGTTTTTGGTTAATAGAGATTTTTCTAGAGTACTTTGGATTCAATACCATTATTGAGATATTGAGATGGTGAATAGACTTTTGTATGTTAAGTTATGAAGATTGTTAAACTAGGTTTTGAATATAACTTTTTGATGAGAATATTATGGATTGATTTGAGGTTAAAAATGGAGTAGAAAATCAACTTTGAAAAATAACAGTATCTAATAAGTTATAGAGATTTTACCTTGTTATATAAGTAGATTGTGTTCCTATTATGTAGCTTTGTTGTGGTGACAACTTAGTGAAGTAGTATGATAGGTACAAATCATTGAGTCTAATTCAGCGCATGTGTCTTCTAGAAGTAGAGTCAAGTGTCTGTGATATTGATGTTTGTGAGTTATGACATGAGAGGTAACTAATTGCGCTGAGAGTTAGACACTATGTTTATAAAATGTGTATCCTTAAGAATGTATTGATGAGATTTGAATGACTTGCATAAATTATGAAATTCTAAGTATATGTTTCAATATATGCATATACATCAAATTTTAAAACATTAGCTTACCCTATTTTGTATGCTTGTTGTGTTTTTTAAATTGTGAGGATCATGTGTTACACGAGAGCGGGTAGATTGGAAGAAATATAATTATGTGTGTGTAATGATCAATGGAGTATTAGAGCAGGTTATGTCTTAGGTGATATGAGGGAAATGAGATTACCATGTTTTAGTTGTGTGTGTTGTATGCTAGTAAATTTAGGTCTTTGCATAAGAGTTTTGAGATAGTTTCTAAACCTTACTCTTATGTTTTATACAATAGCTTCTAAACTTGCTACTCCACCTAATCCTCTTTTGGTATTGAGATGATGGCTAGTGCCATCCAACAACAAAATATGATGATGACTCATAATCATCAAGCATCCATGTGCTATTGAGAGGCGATTAGGATGGCCACAACATTTCCTTCTTTAAGTCATTCCTAAGAGTGAATGGGACTGACTGAGTTTATGAAGTACAACCCTCTAAAGTTTAGCAAAAATGTCACTCTTAACTAGGTTGATCAGTGGATCAATGAGTTTGAGAAAAGTGTTTGAGAGCAACCTCTTATCCTAAAGATAAATAGTTGGTTTTTGCAATATGATTTTTGTTTGGTGAGGCAAAGTTTTGGTGGATGGAAGCACAACAAATGATGGAAGCCAAAGTAGAGTTACTAGATTGGAAGAGTTTTAGGTTGAGGTCCCCGGAGAAATATTTTCCTAATAGTGTTAAGTTTGCAAAGGAGATTGAGTTTCAGAAGCTAGAACAAGGAAATATGTAGTGAATGCTTATGACAATAGGTTTTGTTATGAAAGAATGGATGCTTGTTTAAAGCAAGAGGAAGTGAATTGGTTTTCAATTCTTTTTTCTAAAAATATCCTCTTCTAGAAGTTCTTTTAAACATCTTTTAAGACTGAAAATTGAAAGCAATATTGATACAAGAATGCATTATAGCACAATTGAAAGAAGATAAGTAAGAAAATATTGCATAAAAGACTTTGTACTGGTTCAGATCAACAAGATCCTATATCTAGTCTAAAAAATTCAACCTTACAATTTTTAGTTCCATTAACTTAAAAAGTTATTACAATACAATGAAATCTTGAACAATTTCAAGAGGATATCAATCATCAAACCCTGACACTAAGAGGATATCAGCCCTATCAACTCTTTACGACACAAAAGGATTAATGACTTATCAACTATTGATCACTAAGAACAAACCACTGGAATAATTCAGTTACAATTTAAAAGCACACAAAATTTAACAATGTACAATCTTAATTTTAAAATCTTGAGAGTAAAAATGATTTAAAACGTTTTTGTTTTAATCCATCAAATTGTTGAGATTAAATTTCTCAACGTATTCTAAATCTCATAATAAAATATAATTATTTATTATCTTTCTAAAACCTTTTAAAATATTTTTTTTTAATATTTTAACTTATTTTAGAATAGTTGTGTATTTATCTTATAAATGAATTTTTCAACTTCTTCATCGAAGAAGTCTTTTGTATGTCAAATCGAATCTTTATTTAATTTTTTATATTATTTAATTATTAAAAAGTAATTATGATTTTACATTTTATATTATGTATTTTGTAATTATAAAATTTCTATATGTTTCTTTTATTTGGATAGTTATGATTCTTATTGTTCTTACGTTTAGAGATCTGTCATATATATTCATTTTTTTTTTATTTGTTCACCGTACTTACTTTTACTAGAGTCACATGTTTTTATACAAGTCGAGGAGAATTTTATTTCTTTCTATTATTATTCTTAGTTTGATGCATTCCTCTGACCGATGTAAAAACTTAAATATGTTGTAGTATTCCAATAATTACATGACAAATCTGGAAACAGATTTATCACAAGTTATAAGGTTGCGATTGTTGTCTAAAACAATCGTGAATAAAAGCGGTATATCAAAGACATATTAAGATTCTATGAACGGGTAAACAGCAAATTGTTGTATATTTTTTCTTCCATCTCGACATAAAATATATTTTTAGTCCCTGAAAATTTATAAATTTTGCATTTTTTGACCTTTAGTCTTTAAAATATTTTCATTTGGTCTCTAAAGAATGTTTATTTATATTCCATTCCCACTACTATGTTGTATTTTTTAAGTGATTCTAGATTTTTTTTATCATGCTAATATAATTAGTAGACCAAATATAAAGAAAATTTAGAGACAAAATGTAAAATAAAATGATTATCAGGATATAACGCAAAATTTACAATTTTTTCGCAAAAATATATTTTTAATATTTTTAAATATATTATATTATCAAAGAAAAAACTTACTGAAGTTTTTAAAAAGCCACGTTGCATTAAAAATGAGTAGACCCACCATAAATGAATGAAGTAAAATCCATCCTAATTAGAATGCTACGAGAAGCTACTCTGGACTGAAGAGTAAAAGTGGTCCAGAATTAGGGTTAGGGTACTCATTGGATTTTTAGGTATAACATGGAGAAGTGCTTCCTTATAGCTCACGAAGATCTTGTACTATGTTTAGCTAACTTCTACAATTATATTCATGACCTGAATATAGCAGGAAGATTCCAACCACCAAGTCTCTTTTCTTAAACCAAATCGTCAGATAATGGTACTTTATGAAAAGTTTTAAATTAATACAGCTTGGTTACTATTTTCCTGCATATATAATAATTGCTCTTACTCCGATTGGCTTTCATGAGTGTCTTCCAAACTACAATGCTGGCCAACAACCACCAGAATCATTTACGAAACCCTCTCTACCACCACATGCAAAGAAATAGCGAATATGATTATATATATAATTGTTGATGGTTTGTAAATTGAAGAGTTATGTATACTAGAAATCAATTGTTCAAAGATATTGATATGAGATCTATTATGAATTTATTTATTTATTTTCTAAGTATGATGCGATCATTAAGATAGGTAAATTTATTAAAAATGGAGCACATAAGATTGTCATCTTCAATACATTATACAAGTGGGAAGGGAGAAGTTTCCCATTGAAAAATAAATAAAACTAAAGAGTAGGTTATATGTTATTTTTTTTTTTATTTTTGTCATTAAAAAAAATATATAGTATTACTAAAGGATCTGCATTAATGAAATATAATTTGTTGAAAAGTATGGTTTACCAACAAATAAGTAGTCATAGCTATCTTTATTATTATCAATCAATATTTATAGGCAAATACGTTCTTATAAGTAATTTCCACATTATTGATAGATATTTATTGTCTGTAATTTTTATTATGAAAGTAAAGTCCAATACATCACTAATACTTTTGATGGAGTGTTGTTTAACTAGAATGTATAAACATATAAATGTTTTGTCTATAAGGTGATAATTTTTTAAACAGATAATGTAAGACGCAAATGTTACGTCAAACAAATAATGTGGTCTCTTCCTTCGTTTGATAAGCAAAAGTCTTAGTTAGATGATACACACAAGGTCGCTAATGTTGTACTTCATAAAAATCTCTATATGTTTATTTTATATTATAGATAATGTTTTCATTTCATGTCTACCAAGATCTCGTAAAGCTCATATTTATATTAAAGATCTCTTGAAAGACGAGCTAAAGCTGCTCCACACCAACAAGTTTCCTGACATGCCTCTATGTTAATCCTGGAAAGGCTATTTGTCATGTATGATTTTTTTCTTTACGCTTGGTTGAGTAAAAACCCTCTGATCTAGGTTAGATAAGTCATGTTAACTATCAAGATTTTGTTTGAAGAAGAGATACACATTTAATGTTACATGAAATGTATTTAGGGAATTTCTATGTCTTTACATTGATGAACACAAGATTGAAGGTGAAGACCTAAGCGAAGCTTCTCCACAAGCAGAAAAAAAATTACAATGAATCTTTTCTTTAACACTCCATGTAAAGCAGTATCTCAAGTTGAAGACAAGAGAATAAGTCATCTAGAATGGCAAAATGCTATTAATATTAACATTCAAGCTTTTTGTGCCCTAGGCTTCATAAGAACATTATTTGTATTATTAGCAAACAATTGTATATTCCTTATATTCATCGAAAGATGTTACCTTTGTGTCTAGTGAGCAAAATCTTGTCATCGTTTAAATCATCCTTTTTTTGTAAAGCCCTTTTAGTCAGGAATTCTTGCCTTCTAAGAAATATTTTGATCTTAGCTAAGAGTGGTCGTGCTCGAAACAATACTCAGGTTATTTAGTTAAGACTAACTACATTCCAAAAGATACTTTGGAGTGTTAGCTAAGAGTGCTTGAGTGTTCAAACAATACTCGGGTTGTCTAGCTAAGAGTGGCTGCCTTCCAGACAATGCTCTGTTGTATCTTCACATTGTTAGTTTGCTTAGTAAAACTTGGTCAGTTGATGAAGATATCGACATAGTCTACTGATCGAAGTCGTATCCGGTCAAATAAATACAATTAAATGCAGTATTAGAAAGTGACTCCTAGGTCGTCTCCTAAATACTTAGTTTTCTGTCAAAGGATTAAACACATAGAAAAAGGGGGGTTTGTTGTGAAATAACTAGATTTAATAAAATAAAAATAAAACAATAACCGAATTAGATTTTCTTAATCGAATTTAAATTATCCTTTTGATTAAATTGCAATTCGCTTATCATAGGATGCAGAAATTCATGCTTAACTTATTGAACCCTAATTCCAACCGAAATTAATTAACTAAGCGATAATTAACACAAGTTTTCCTTTTATTGAACCCTAATTCCAACCCGAAATAATTAACTAAGCGATAATTGACACAAGTTTTCCTTATGCAAATTAAGAATTCACATACATCATTCATCTCATCCCAACAACTCATGACTCACTCCATTAAGCATGAACAGAGACACGAAATTCATATTAACGAAAGATTAAGCATCTCTCCTTGTTTTCATTTGTCAATAATTTTTTTCTTTTATTTTTCCATATTAGGAGGCAATGATTTTTACTTTTCTCCACTCAATATTCATATCAACTCCCAAATTTCACAATTCAACTCCAAAATCAACTAGGAAGATATGTAAGTAATGTGAATGGGACTCCAATCTTCCTCTCATGTGTGGATTGATGTTGACTAGGGTTTTAAATAGCGTTGGCAATCCAAAAAGGCCTAATTAGGGCCAAATCAAGGCCCATATGTGTCTCTATAAAATCCTATAAAAATTCAATGAAAATCTACAACTATACAATTTCTATGAGATTAAGAAGAAAGAAAAGAGGTCCTAATAGTCTACACTCTAAAGTAGGGGAATCTTATTTTTTGAAGCTCTTTCTTCTCCAATCCTTCTAAAGGCACAATGTGATGTATCCCAAATGGTCTTCTACCATCCACACACTATTAACTATAACAAATCATCACAAAAAGAGATATCATAATTGATACTCCAAAAGAAGACTGAGACAAAGATGAGTTCAACTCCATGTAGTTGAACAATTAAACTAGGTACACCCTTATTTGTGTATTATCTAAGAATCAAAATAAAAATTTATGCAAGTTAAAAACAATTAAAGAGATTTAATGATTTGTTGGGAAGAATGCATATCTTCCTAAATGGCTTGAAGTCATGGGGTAAAGCCTCTTTACTATTTTCTCAAGTCATATGCCTTGAGTACTCATTTTCAAAATATCACAATCACTCCTTATTTTTTAGACATATCTACAAAACAAATAATAAAACTAAACTTTGGTCCTTAATCATTTTGGGTCCTGAATGTTAGTCACTTCATCATAACCTTTTGGAATCTATGCATAACTACCACTTGACATACCAAATTTTCTAATGTAACAATAATTAGAAGCATTTATATGTAACTAAAGTTTTATTGAAGGGTTTTCTAGGATAGTGACTCCTCTAACGTAGCTAACCAGGAAAGACCAATCTTTTGTTTGGATAGATAAACGTGAGCAAAGCTTCCATGAGTTTAAATAAGGATTGATGAGTGCACCAATTTTCTAATTCTAAATAGAAGGAAACCTTTTAAGGTATATTGTGATGCATTAAATCAAGGCTTGAATGTGTATTGATATAAGAAAAGAAGGTGGTGACATATGCTTCAAGGAAATTAAAGGTACATGAGAGGAATTATCCCACTCAAGACTTAGAGCTAATGGTTATCGTGTTTGCCTTAAAAATCTGGAGGCACTATCTTTATGGTGCAAAGTTTGATGCGTTTAGTCATAAAAAGTTTGAGATATATGTTTGATTAGAAGGAGATAAACATGAGACAAAGAAGATGGATGGAGTTCTTAAAGGACTATAAGAGTTTTAGTTGTTACATCATCTAAGAAAATCCAATGTAATGGCAAATGCTTTAAGTAGGAAGAGGACTCAAATGACTGCTATGATTGTAAAAGATTAGAGTTGATAGAGAAATTTAGAGATTTGAACCTAGGAGTGCAGTTGGCACCTAATCATGTTTATTATGGCATGCTTACTATCATTATTGATTTCCTTGAGATAATTAAGAAAAAAAAATCCTCTAGGTTTGAATTTGAAATGTACTATAGAGTTGTTAGGTATGGGATAGATGGAATGTTTAGGTTCAATGGCATGGGTTTTGTATACACAGTTGTGTGAAGGTTAAATCGATTACTTTTGAAGAATACCATAAGATTAATCTTAGTCTACGATTGGAAATTTTCTTTTTGGCGGCCCAACATGGAAAGTGATATGCCTGAGTTTGTGGTGTTTCTTCAACCCTTCAAAAAGAAAAAAAAATAAAACATCAAAGACCATGTGGTTTGTTGCAAAAGTTGGAGGTTTCCACAAGGAAATAGGATACGATTATCTATGAGGGGACATGACGCAATGTGGGTGATTGCAAGAGTACTAATCAAGAGTTCCCAATTTCTTTTGTGGCCTTGAGAATATATATGTCCAATTGTACATCAAGAAGATTTTAAGGCTACATGGTGTACCTTCTAGTATCATGTCTGACTAGGATCCTAGGTGGCAGACCTCACAAGAAGAATTGGGAACTTAGTTCAAACTCACTTTAACTTATCATCCTCAAACTGATGGACAATTTGAGAGAACTATTAAGCATTTGGAAGACGTATTGAAGACTTATGTTTTGGATCAACTTGGTGTTTGGGATGAGATACTACCTTCGGTAGATTTTACCTACAACAATAATTGCCATGGTAGTATTAACATGGTACCCTTTAAAGATTTGAATGGAAGTTCTAGGGTGGTGAGAAAGTTTTTGTAAGTCTGGAGTTACTACAATAGACTACTAAGAAAATCATATTGATACAGGAAAGGATGAAAACATCCTTAAACAGAAAAAAGTTGTTGATAAAAAAAGGCACCCTATGGAGTTTATAGTTGAAGATCATGTGTTTATCAAAGTTGAACCTACCACTAGTCTAGGTAGAGTTATTAAGTAAAGGAAGTTGACTCCCAAGTTTATTGGTCATATCAAATCCTTCATTATATTGGTTTAGCGGTTTATGAGATGGTTTTTCCTCCACCTTTGGTAAATCTTCATATAGTGTTTCAGATCTCTTAGCTAAGAAAGTGTGTACCAGACCCGAATCATGTCTTAAAATTGATATAGTTCAAAGCATAAAGGACTTGTCTTTTGATGCTAGACTTGTAAGGATTAAAGATCATGAGATTAGGCAACTCTATGGTAGAGACATCAATGTGGTTAAGGTATTATGGGATTCAAGAACTAGTGACTTAATATGGGAATTCAAATGCAAGATGAGTGAGACATATCCTTACCTTTTTCCTGGTAAGTGAATTTTCTGGGATGAAAATTTAGTTTTTTGTGAATGTACGACCCACTTTTTATGCATAAAGACTATTTTAAAAATATTAAAGGTTAAACTTCTAAGTTATGTTTATTATATAAAATAGAATTTTAACTATTTAGTTATTTTTTTTACAAATTTCACAATCTCTTTAAACTTCTTTCCCTCACATTCTCTCTACCTTTTCTCTAAAATCTTGAGACATCTTCTCATATTTTCTCTAATTATAAGGCACAATTAAAAGGCAACAAAGTTTAGGATAATTTGATCCAATCATTATTTTTAGCTAGTAAATTCTTTTATCCTCAAATCTCAATTTTTTTTCTATTGATGTTTGCATGCATAAATTTTTATGTGCTTGCATTTGATATTTGAGTTGAATAGATTTATCTAGGTAGTTTAGATATTTGGTAATCTATTTGGCTATATAATTCGACTTTCTAGGAGCAAGTTAGGACTTCCTTAACCTTGCTGAACTTTTTGATTGTTATTTAATTATGTATGCTAGGTGTTTTACAAAAGGGTTTTAAGTCATTTTGAGCTCTAGAAGAAATTCAATTTGTAATTATTTTGAGTTATTAGACGTAAAAAAATAAAATATGGATTTTTATTGAATAAGGTGTAAATGATATGGTTTTGTGTTGATATATGATGTTTGAAGGTTGTGAGGAATGTGAAATTAATATTTTGGTATACCTAAGGAAATTAAATAGATATTTTTAACTGAAATTGTTTGAGTTAAAAGATGGAAATGGGTGTGAAATGGTATAATTAGTTGGGTATAGGATAGTCAACTGCAGTTATATATAACTTTTTATAGTTGAATATGGTGTTTGTGATGCAATCCTAGACTTGAATGCATGCATGAAGTGTTGGTGTTCTTACTTTGATGTTTATTTTCTATTTCCATGGATGAGTGCAACAAAATTGGATTGAAGTTGCAATGTTTGGATGTGATTGAGATGGAGTTTGGAGTAAAATTAGTGTGAGGTTAGGCCAACACACTTAGGAGAAAGCAAGAGAAGAGTCTTGAAGAAGAGCTCAAGAACAAATAGATTGGTCAAATTTGGGTAGCAATTTAATACTAATTCATAAGCAAAATTTTCAATTACAAGAGTCACCTATTTATAGGTTAAAAGATTATTTGTCTTGCAAGTTTATAAGAAAACTCTCCAATAAGAGCTTGACAAGTGACAAGCCATGAGTGGAGATGATCATCTCCATTGGGAGAGTGTCATGTGTCCAAGGTGACTTGCAACTCAAGCTTCATATCCTCTTAATATTTTCTTTTCCATGAATTATTCTAGAGGGTTATTTTAACTCTTCTTTACTTTTGTATTTTTCATTATTTTCCTTTTCATGTTTTTCTTTTTCTAACTTTTATATTTCTCTGATTTTTATCAAAGTTATTTCATCATCTGTCACCTATTGAGGTGAAGGGGGAGTTAAAGTTCTCTTATGTTCTTCATGTTGGGAAGTTATTTTATTGGTGTGACCATTTTGTATAATTTTATTGTCGAATTCCATGATCTTCCAAGTATAATATGCCCAGTTTCCATAGGAACAATGTCACATTTCTTATAGAAATATGTATATCTACTTGTTCTCTTACTATTATACTTCCATAATCATTAATCTATTGAAGTTTGGAAGGTTTAGGATGGAGTTTAGTAAGGAAGGCTATCTTATTCACCAACCTATCTCTACAACAATTAAAATTTGGACCACTATTCACAACCACACAACAAATATGATAAAAAAATTTGCATCTTGGGTGGTGAAGATTATCTTATTCTGATTGTTCTAGCTCAACAGGTTGGCTTGTAAGAAGCTTTCTTACCAATAATAACTCTCCTTCACAGGGATTGATTTCTTCTTTAGATTCTAAAAGTTTTTCTTCACAAAGTGAAGAAGAATATTTATATGAGCTACTTGTGCTTTCCTCTTGTAAAGCCAAGTTCCAATTGTGAGGACTCAAAAGAGTAGTGTTCATCTACACTTTCTTTTCAAAAGAAAGGGGGAAGATAAACTTTTGGCTCCTTATGATGATGAGACCTAGATCTATGTTGTTTGTGAGAGGTTGATAAAGATCTTCATTATGTTGGCTACTATCAGACAATTTTTCATGTGATGGAAATACTTCATAGTTTCTCTCTCTCTTCTGTGACCTCTCACTATGTTTTCCATTACTCGACATCATTTCTCCATCATCATTCTCATATCTTCCATGGTCTGTGTCATTCTTTTTTTCATTTTCTTTTATTTCAGAAATCTCTCTTTTTGTCTCCCTCAACACCTCTCTCACCCAATCTCTCTCATTATTTCTCATACTTGCTTGAACACTAGAGGAAGTGTGGTCACTCATCTTTTGTTTTAAAAAATTTTCACAAAGACATAAAAAAAGTGAACAAAAGATTGAGTGACAAGAGTTTTTACAAGGGAAGTTTTAATATTTTTGGTGAAGTTCCTAACAAGAAACAAGATGAAAGGATTTCGAGTACATTCTCACGAGAGAGAGGTGTGTCACTTGGACAATTTAAGTACTAAGTATTTCCTAGCCAGAGTGTTTCCCAGTCCTCTTCCATATCATCTCTCAAGAGAATCTTCAAAACAATTTTTTTCCTAGATAGTGTGTCCTCTTGCAAACCTAGATAGCAAAGAAAGGTCTACTATCGTTTAGGCACTTTTAACTTCGATCCTAGTTGTCATGGAGACCTAAAAATAGTAAAATAATAAGGTAAAAATAAATGCAATAAAAGTAAGACAAATAAGAAAAGCAAGAAAACACATTTCCTTGATGAAAGTGCAAGTGACATATGGAATCCTTTGACACATTTTCACTTTCTAATCGTCTTTCATTATTACAATGTTGAAGTTGGATTGCTTTTAATGCATTTTCCCAACAAAATAAAAAAAAAAGTGTTTTACTAATACTAAAATGAAATACATAAAATTTAGTGACAAATGTTTTTAAAAAATGTGCTTCTCTTTGGCTTTTGCTTTGTGACTTTTGGTGTTTAACTCTATTGTTCCTCACTTTTTCCTTGATCCTTCCACTTGTTTTAGACTCTCCAAATGGGAATCTCCCTTAACAAGCTCTTCTTCCTCTGAGAAGCTACCTAAGAATGTTAGATAACCATCCACACAAATTCACAAGCCAATGAGTTCATTCATCTTGAGAGGTCAAGAAATGTAAAAGTCAAGAAAAAGTCAATTTAGAAATTGCTAAACTCAAGAGGATTTTATATATGACAAAATTGGAAGAGCATTTTAAAAGACACAAAATAAGAAATTAAAGCTAATAAGAAAATTAGGCACACAATAAAGAAACTAAGAAATGCTCAATCGACTAAAACATTCGTCAATGGATTGCGGGAAAAATATTGTTCCTACTGGCAAAATCTTGCTCGACGGATTTTAATTTTGTTGATCAAATTTCTAAAAAACACTAAAATTTTATTATTTGCTTATGTTGTTGCAATGAATTTGATATTAATAATTCTAATTTGATTTAATTTTTATGTATATTTTGAATATTTTTCCTTAAATCTTGAAATTGGATAGTTAATGATAATTATTGAATGGAAAATATTAGATTGATGTGAGTGGTGATTACCTAGGTAGTAATTGGCCTAACTGTAGTTTTGTGTGTTTTGAATGTCGAAGTTGTTGATGAAATGAGATATTTAAGTTTCATTATATTTCGAATCACTTATAAGGATTTTAGTTTTAAGAAGCTATGTTGGTTTGCTAGTTATTGCTTGGGTATATATATGCAAAGGAGCTATTCTTACTATTTGTGAAATATAGAGTGAATAAACTCAAACCTTGAGTTAGTCTTTGGTAAATGTGCTTAATATGTATCTTCTAGAAATCTTTGAGTTATAAATTAATTCAAATTCTTTTTTAATCTTTAGAGACCTTGATTGAAGCAGAAAATATTACTATCTGATGGATTATATAAATGTTGAGGATGAAGATTGATTTTATGTTTGTTTTAGCAATTATATGTATTTAATTTCTAGTATTATTTTTGTTTAAATCTTGATACATATATTTACAGGATTTGTATAATTCATTATTTAGGATTATATAATTATATAATTATATAATTATCATTTTTTTAAATATCTTTATATATTACATATATTAAACTTTAAATTAAAAATATTGTTAATATATATATATATATATATATATATATATATATATATATATATATATATATATATATATTACTTTACATCTAATTATATAAATTTTTGTTTGAATAATGATACATATATTCCTTCATTTTATATACACCTATTAATTTTTTTTTATCATTCTTCCCTTATCAGATCGTATATCTTATAAAGATATATGTTTCTTTTTCTCTTTCTAAGTATAGAAGTTTATCACACTAGTATAAAAAAATGAGATTTTACATAAGTTCTGAGAGACTTTTTACATCAGTTTCGCAACTGATGTTGATGTAGGTGATGTAGAAAGTTAATGACTTTTTACATCATTTTTCTACCGATGTAAAAAATACATCTATTACATCGGTTATAAACATAACTGATGTAAAAAAAACATTTAAAAAGAGTAAGAAAAGAGAGATATATTACATCAGTTGCTACTTACAACCGATGTAATATCTCTCTATTTTTTTAAAATAAATAAATAAGTTGATAAATCTCTAATTCATACAAAAAAGCATTACAAAAAATTTCAGAATTTTATGACAAGTATAGATATGTGAAATAAAACCTAAAAGTATAAAAAAATAGCTAAAAAATATTAAAAAAATAATAGTAAACAATGAAATTTTAGAAAATCTAGAACTCTAACTTTGTTTAGGGGTTGGCCATCGCATTCGTTATCCCATTTCGAGCAATTTTCTTTTTTAGAGCGTCTCAATCCGAGCTCTCTATCAAAAGTTATGCGCATTTGAAGTTTTTTCGTCCTAAATTTTGACAATTCAAAATCTATAATAAATCTATACTATGTAAGGAAGTAAAGACTCTACTATCAAATATACGTTGAAAGAAGTTGATGCTAAAAATTTGGATAAAAAACAAATTTCTAACTTTTTAAAATGAATTTCACAAAAGTGCAAACATGTTGCAACGAGAAGTGGCAAGGGGGTAAAGTTCAAACTAGGCATTCATGGTCACACATCAAGAAAAGTCGATGCTATGATACCTTCAATGACCTGCAACATCAATATAAAATGAAGTTAAACAAACAAATCACATATGATAAAAATGCAAAACAAAGCAAAGTGAATGAAGGCTATCAACGAAGGAACCAATGAGGGTGAAAACAATGAGCACGCAAGTGGCAGAGAATGTAAGCACTAAAGAAAGCAGGCACTAAAGACTCAAGTGGCGCGAGAGAAAGACAAATAGCAAAAGTAGTAAAAGTGCTAAGTTAAAAACACATCTATTACATCGGTTGCTAAAACAAATGATGTAATAAATCTGCACTAAAATCTAGTTTTTAATTGGAACATGCACCGCCACTTTCCACATTGGTTGTAACTCACAACCGATGTAATAAGTGTTTTATTACATCGGTTTGAGCAACAACTGATGTAATAAATGACGAGCGTAATTGTCTTTTGAATTTTTTTAGTGAATTTTCTTGGGCTATTTTCTACATCAGGTGTATCTAGCAACTGATGTAGAATGAATCCTATTGGTTACCACTTAACCAATGCAATATATTCTCATTTATTTACAAAATTATCATCGTTTTTTTTATTTACAACAGTTTCCTTTTAATGATATCGTATCTTGTTGTAAAATCTCAATTTTTCACTAGTGTCATGTTTTTGATTTTTATGTATCATTTTCCTTTTCGTTTATGTCATATTAAACATAACTTAGTTCTTTATAATAAGGAGGAAACTTTCATACTACCACACAGAGAGATCTAACACGTAAAAGTAGAAGTTCTTAACATTAAATTGTCTCTACTCACTACTATTGTAAATACAATTTTAGTGATTGAGTTATGGATCTAATCAATTTTTGTAAAGTAACCATTATTATTTATTTATCTAAACAACTTTTACTTTATTGTTATTGTTATTATTATTATTATTAATTTATTATTTATATAATGAATATTATTTATTATATTTACAAATTTAATTACAATAAATTTATTGAAATATTTATTAGTTAAATAGTTAATAAAAATAGTATTTTTATTAAATTTAACAATTTAATAATATTTATTAATTAAATAATTCCAATTTAATTATTATTAATCTTTAAATCCCACATAAATTAAATTCTATTAACTTTTTGTTTATTGAGTATTTAATTATTTTTATATTTTTCAATTAAATTTTTATTATTTAATTTTTTTAACTAGGACATATAACTGTTATTTTGTTTCATAAATTTACTTAATTGTCTTTATATATTAAAAAATGTGAGATCTTGTGCTTATTATAAAATAATATTTGTGAATCAAAATTAATATAAAATGATAAGTATTTTTATTGATTTAATTAAAATATACAAATCCTAAACTCAATAAATACAAAATTTAACAATAAACTAATTAAAATATCTAAATTTACGAAGAGTTGAAAGTTAATTAAACTTAAAATACGTATTATAATTAGTAAAATTAATAATATTTATCAATAAAATAAACATAATTAAAGAATAAATATTTACTGCTTTTAAATATAACAAATTCATTAAATTATTTATTTATCAACAATAAGTTAAATAATTATAAAATTATATAATTTAGTTTTAAAAAACGAATAAAAATAAAATAAAAAGTCAGTGTACATCAGGTTGTCTCAATCCGGACATGCACTGCTACAGTAAAAGTTGTAAATATGGGGGCTACAAAATACTATATCGGGATTTTTTTTTTTTATTATTAGATAAAAAGAATGGTATGAGATAGACAAGAAATTGATGGTATAAACAGCGAGAAGTGAGACAAGAGATAAGAAGGATGAAGATGTAAGAGAAGACATAGGAAGGATGTAAGAGATAAAATTCAAATATTTTATTTTAACCATTGTTGACTTCATACTAATCTATCTGTATTAATCTTATTTGATAAATACGATAGAAAGTAATAAAAAGGAAGAAACATTCAGCATTTTATTTAAATTTGTGGTACGTGGTGTTAACTTTATTATAAAAACAAGAATATAGAAGTATTAAATTAAAAAAAAAAAAAATTGAAAGAAAGGAGCATTGAAGCAGAGTTACATAATATCTGTGGGGAGAGGGTTTTCTGATCCGCTTGTGTCTTATCACTCTTCACACTCTCTCTCATGCTTTAACTTGGATCCGTTTACTATCATTACTCGTTTTCCTCTTACGTGTGGTCTTTGGAGCACTCCACCCATTAACACACACACTCTCTCTCACTGTGTCTCTCTCTAGGAATCACTAGGCCTTGCAGCTTTCCTCATGAGGGTACTTTAAACCCCTCCAGTGTACCACAACACAGCAGAGCACAACCCCAACCCCCTCTATCTATCTTTCTCTCTTTCCTCTTTTCATACCAACAACAAAGGATCTCACTCAGAAATGCTCCTTCGTCCCTTCTACTTCTGTTCCAACCCCATCATCACCACCCTACCCCTACTCCCATAGCTTCCCTATTTAACACGCTCTTCCCGTTTCTTCTTTTTCCTTATTCTCAAACACAAATGGAGTTCGGGGGGAACATCTTCTGCCTCGCCAACAGAGACCAAAATGGAAACACTAACGGTAACGCTTTCGCTTGGGATTCTTGGCAAACAACCACTTCTAATAATACCAACACTTCCAGGTTGGTCAACGCTTTCCACGCCCCCCTCACTGGACTCGCCGCGCCCGAGGGCTCCGCCGCCAACCGCCCCGAGGCCGCCGGGCTCGCCAGCGCGCTCATGTTCCTCCCCCAAAACGGAGGCGTTTTGCGTCACCGCCAGCAGCAGCAGCAGAATCAGCATCACCCGTACGGCGGGGATGGGTCCCACGTGCACCCCGACCCGCACCTCATGTGCTTGAAGCTTGGGAAGAGGCATTACTTTGAGGACTCCAGTGGGAGTGGAAGTGTTTCTTCTGCTGCCGCAAGTGCTGCTACTGCTGCTAGTTTTGGCGGGGGGTTGGTGTTGGGGGATAAGAGAGGGAAAGGAGGGTATTCCGGCGGCGGAGGCGCCGTGAAGGGTGTGGGGTTGACGACGGCGACGGTTCCTCGGTGTCAGGTGGAAGGGTGCCAGGTGGCGCTGGTGAACGCGAAGGACTACCACCGGAGGCACAAGGTGTGTGAGATGCACTCCAAGGCTCCCAAGGTTGTGGTCTTAGGGTTGGAGCAGAGGTTCTGTCAGCAGTGTAGCAGGTCACCACCTCTATCATTTTCTCAAATAATAATAATAATAATAATAACAAAAACAATAATAATAATAATGATAATATCAACTTTTTTTTTTTTTTTTGTCTTTTCTATAACCGTATCGTGATCGTAGCTGCAGCCACATCAATGACATTTGTCTGTAATTTCCTATAATGTGAAGAGTTTTGACGAATTGAAACAATCTCAACTTTGATGGTGTACGAGCTACAAAGAGTGAAAGGGTGTTGAATAGAGAGAAAATAACCTTTTTATTTTCAGCATGTGGTGAAAGGTTCAATATCACATGATAAAACAAAAACAAAAGTTGTTTTTTTTATAAATTCTTATTTTTTTTAACTGTGATATTGGTAGAGAAGATCCGTTGATTTTTTCGATTGTTAAATTTTTCTGTGATCTGATTAATGACTGGAGTCTTCCCTTCTAAATCTCTGATTCCTTTTCTTTCCGTATACACGAAAATGAACCTAAAAATTTGCATAAGGAGATTTTTTTTTCTTTTCTAGAAATAATCAAGGAGAAACATGTACAGACATATCTTAAATATATTCCGATAGAGATTTATGCCGAGAGATCTCCGGATTAAGAAAAATGTCCGAAATTCTCTTAGAAAGAAAAAGGAGCATTTCTTTTTGGGGGTGAGGTGAATCATGTACGCACGTAAAGTGATTTTCTTGCTTTCTCTTATGGTTTTTGCTGTTTTTCGTTATCTTTGTGTTGTGGGGATCTGAAGAATGAAGGCGTGATATTCTTTAATCTCACAAAAGCTTTACTCACTCTGGTTTGAGCTCATTCTTTCCGTAACTTTCTTTTCTTTATAGTTAAAATTCAAGATTATTGTGTGGTAGCTGATCGCAGAATAATACATGATTCTTGTGCATACTTTGCTCATTTTTTGTGTTGAATCTTTCGCTGACAGTTTTTTGTTTAAATGAACATGGATTTTTTCGAGAGTTTAGATTTGTTAAAGTAAAAGTTATCATTTTCTTAATGATATTTCTTTTCTGTCCTGTAACTTCGTTTTTTTAATTGTTTCTTGGAATTTAAGAGTTTAATATTTTGTATATAAAGATTAGAATAGTATTGTTTTCTTGGTATGTATTGATACTATTGTGACTATATTTGAAAAATAATATATGATATAACTTGTGCATATATGTCAAATCTGTCAAGTTATTGTAATGATTTTGCGTTTTTTTATGATATTTGTTAATTACTTTTTGCAGACTGTAGTGGTTTGATTGTGTAACTTTTTAATGAATGGTCCAAATGAGCTTACCTTAGTCTTATAGTGAATACACAGTGGTGATTTGTTAATTGAGATAACATATATAGAAAATATTGTGGTTGGACTTGCAGGTTTCACGTGGTGTCAGAGTTTGATGATTCAAAGAGAAGTTGTAGGAGGAGACTAGCAGGTCACAATGAGAGAAGAAGAAAGAGCTCCCACGATTCTGTTGCAAGGAATTCTTCACAAGGTACACTCTTGGTTTATTCACCTTTTCTGAATTTTTATGGTCTAAGAAAATGCTTTATGTTTTCCCTTTTTTTATTTTCTGTTGTTTAAGATAAGAGATAATGGAGAATAAAGTATGAAATCATAAAAATTTAGTTTCATGATTTCCTATATAAACTTTTATAAGTTGAAAATAAACTCTAAAATTAAGAGGTATTTTTGTTATTAAAAATAAAAATGTGAAATATTTTTTCAACCTAAACAAATCATATTTACCAAATTTAATATTTTTTCTTTTTTAATTTGACTTTTTTTTTAAATTGTAGTCCTTCTTTAGTTCGTGATGGACGATAATTTTTAATCTGTTTTACGCTTCACGATTAGGGTCTCCGGATTTGTAAATTCTCAATTTTGCATACCTTTATTTTCTTACATTTTAATTAATTATATTATTAAAGTATATTAAATATGTTAGGTTTGTACTTCAATTTGACCAAAAAAAAAAGAGTATGTAGAGTTGAATACTGTGTCAAAATTTTGAATGTTTTATGATCTGGTACTGAAATCACGATTTAAAAATTGAAAAAGACAAGGCATCACATCGAGAATTAAAATATAAAGAAAGATTGAAATTGCAATTTATCCTGTTATTATTATTTTTTCTCTTAAATTGATTAATAAACGTTACCAAAACTGTGCATTGCTCTTATAGCTGTTGCTGAGGTTCAATTATCCAATTATCCTGATTTATAAAATCTGATTTGTAAACTATTTTTATTAATTATTTCGATTTATTCTGTAGTTTTTTTATCATTCTCTGGCAACAAGTATGCAGTTATATCACTTGGGCTCGAGTCAAATCTGTAGAATTAATGCAAAAGAAAAATGAATTGTATAAACTGATATAAACTATCTAGGTTGTTGTAGTTAATGCAACTGCATTTTGTTGTGTAAGAAATTTGTATGCGATCAAATTTCCTAGAATGAATCATTTAAAGTAGTAATTATGTTGTTCGAAGCAGATGGAAAATGATTCACTTAAAATGTTTTAAAGTTAAAGTTGGAAAAATGATGATATAAAATTCACTATTTATAATATTTTCAGCATTATGAAACATTATACATAAAGTGATTTGTGAATAATTTATAGGCTATTGCACTTTCAAACATTTTGGATACAAAATTATTCATAAAGAAAAATAATTCTTTCATTTAAAAAAATCTGAGGGTAAGATGCTTTTGATGGAGCTATGGAAATGCGTATTAACAAGCCATCAGCTAAAATTATGAAAATATTTAGAAACATGGCAGTGTTTGAGAAAATGTGAAGAGAAAGTGAGAGGAAAAATTAATATATATGATTTGGATAAGTGAGTTTACAATGTCATTTGGATCAGCATGCTGTACATAGCACATAGAAGAGAAACTAAAATACTGATGACATAATATATTTGAGTTAACTAAACAAACTAATCTAATTATGACATGAACTTAAGTGTCAGATTTTTAATTTAATAAAACTTAGGTGGGATTAATTAAGGCATTAAAATCGGAGCTATGTAACTCTGGTTTTTGTCTAAATATTCTGTTAATTTTTCCTGTTTCTTTAGCTCCAACTGGAACCTTTTGTTATCGGTTACACTATTATTTTTCAAAATTCAAATAAATTTAGTTTAGTTCTGAATATGATTGGGACTTAGGTATTATTGAAGGACTTAATCTTGCTTATCAACTTTTAACTTATTATCACTTTTAACTTAAAACTTTAAGTTAAAACTTTAAGACTATAGCTTTATAAATGATTCTTCCTTATGTATTATTTAACTTTTTTTTTTCTCTTAAACTCACTTAAATTTCTAATTTTGTCTTTATGTGTTAGATCAACTTTCTCATTTTTTACTAAAACTTACACTTAATTTTTTCACACTTAAATTTCTAATATTGGTAAACATTGTTAGAGTATTTAAGTGCTTATTTCACTGTTTGAAGATAAGTTTATGAATATGGGCTCTTTTTTAATTTGTATTTTGTGTGATATTATTTTAGTCATAAGTAGAGTAGCTGAAGAGTTAGATGATTCTTCCTTCAAATCATTGCATGAGGGTAGGGTGTGCCAGGATTTTGTTCTTCCATAAACATACCCCTGGGGCAGACATATTTCTTATCAGAGAAATGTTTTGTTGTTAGAGCAAGGGATCAAACTCCAATGATATATATATATATATATATATATAATCCGATGTGGGTGGTCTGAAGAGAAGTTAAAGTGATTAAGTGTTTAGATTGAACAAATTTCTGGATAAAGAATATTTTAGAAAGAAAAATAAAAGAAAATAGAAATTAACTTTTTCATATGATAAAATTAGCTTATCTGCAAATTAAACGAAAGTTAAAAAAAAGAAGAAGTTATATTTGAAAAATTGTAGAAATTAGGTTTTACATGAGTTAATTTTAACTTTTGTTATAATTTTATTTATTGTTTCTGATTGCGAAATAAGATCTTGGATAAAATCTGCTTACTTTTGCTCGTAGTTCTCACGAACTTCCAGAATTTCTAAGAAAATGCAGGTGTTTGTATTAGGTTACTTATAATATTAACATGGTAGCAGTTGTTTAATCTGTAATTTGTTATTCAAACACTTGCCTTATTATGCATGCATTTAATCAAGCATAAAGTATAGAATAATGAAACTTTTAGGCTCTATATTTGTTCGGTAATAATATTATTTTACTTTATATTTTTTCAGTAGTAAAATAAGTGTCAACCAAATTAGGTTATTGACCAAGTTTGAAAGTTTTACAGTAATGGTGCTGATTATAATAAATCAAATAATTTAAGATACACTTAATTTGACATTTACTGTAATGATTGATAATCAGCTCAACTAATATAACTTCTGTAACTATTTAATCCAGTTCAACTTCTCATCAAGGTCATTTTCTATATTTGAATTTACAGTGCTGCATCTATTTGGAATCCTTGCATTTACACCAATGGGGTTTTGATAGAAAAAGGTGTTCAGTTTCTTAGAATGTAGAGTTGGAAAAGTATGTTTTTCTTATTTGGTTCACTTTCCAGTAAACAAGGTTTTCTAGGAATGACTTTTAGTCAAGTTTTTCAAGACAGAAAGTTGCTTTTATCATATCTTTTAATACAGTAACAAATTAAATAGTTTGATACAAATATTCTCAGAAATACATTTTCACCAACCAAACAAAATTTAGTATAGTTTCTAAGAATCAGAATTCTGAGTAATGTGGTAGGGTTGCACTTTGTTTGATGATATAGATATATAATGTGTTAATGGTTGGAAGTTTGTGCATATAATCAGGAGGGTGTGCTCTCTCTCTTCTGTCATCTAGAAGTGATTCCTGGCTCTCTCCTTCTGATCTCTCCACAAGATGCAGTGCTGCATTGCGTGAATTGATAGCAGAAAACCGAGCAGCCATCATGGCAAGGCAGTTTGTATCGGATAGAGATTGGCATATTCACCACCATGCTGTTGAAGACTTCAAGGAGATCCAACCTGAGTCCTCTTACTTCCCACAACAGATGTTTCCCCAGACACAGTGAAGAAGGGTTCCTGTGTCTGTGGTTCATCCAAAAAGGTTAGGGAAACAAGATTTCAGAGTGTGGACATTTATGGAATTCCTCAGCAAAGTGCTGTGTGTGTTTCTGTCTGAACTTTTCAATTCTTTGATTTGCTACAAATAAAAGTTAGAACTACCAAGCTAGACTAGTTTATTAGGCTAATAAACCCTAAGGTTGTATTTGCATCTCTCTATTTGTTTCCATGTGTTTGCAGGTTGTTTTATACTGAAATTAATCACTAATAATTTTTGCATTCAGTATATCATATTTTACACGTGTGGTTTGATTTATTTAAAGCGTGTGAACCTATAGGTTAGATTGATTTCTATCATCACATTCAACAATGATATTCTAATTGGCACGTTATAAAATTATGACAATATATATTGCATGATATAATTTTGTGTACTTTTTAATTATTACAATAATTTTGTATTTTCAATTATTAAAATAGTTTCATTGATTCTGAATCAACTTGGTTCGAAGTATTAAAGCTTGAATAAATATTTCTTGCGGTTGAATGGTTAGTTTTATTTAAAAAAAATGTTACAAAAACTACAATTTCAAGTGAGATGATTAAAAATAGGATCATATCCAATTTAGATAACAGGGTTCTAATTTAAGGATTGATTCAATATATCAACGTAAAACTTTATATTTTATACAAATTTATTATGGACAGAACACGCAATATATTAATTGTGATTCATCAATCTATATTTTGGAATGTTGGGAGCATTGGTTCAGTTGTACACAATGTCAAACAATGCAGAAAGCAACCACTGAAGATATGCTATGTAGTATAAATAGGCATGTAGATGGAATATTGGAAAACTTCAAACAGTACTCAGGTTTTCTCCCTATTCTTTCTTTAGTAAACACTTTGTTTTGAAGAATGAAGATTTTCTGGAATATAGAATTAGAGAAGAAAAAGAGAATAGAGAATGAGGGAAAAATGAATAGATTTTTAGGAAGTGTAATGGATTGATATTTTAAAATATTTTTTTGACATAAAAAATTTAAAAGACAATGGGGTTATCGTGACAAAGATTTTGTAGTATATATAGTGAGGATTAAAAATATTTGAAAGGACCCAATGAATTTATAATATTTGAGAGAATAAGATTATGAAATTTAATAAAATATACAAAGTTACAAGAATTGATGAAAAAAAATTAAAAAGTTAATGAATCCACTCCTAACGAGGGTTGTAATTCACCTTCACGTTCTAGAGGAGTGGGTGCACATGGTGCATATACAAAACATTTGAAGAAACAAAGGATGTAGTCTTCTAAACTGGGCCACAGTTTTAACTAGGCTTAAGCAAAGTCATAGGCTCTGAGCTACATCTGTTGAAAATAAATTCGTAAAGTTTCTTCATTTCAAGGTTCATAAAGATTAACCAATCCCTACAATAATTAGTGTTATATTTTTCTTAGATAATTTTATTTTCTAACAATTTATTTCATATGAGGAGATATATCTTTTTCTAATTATCTTTGTTATAATTTTTATTAAACAATTTTATCTTTCGATAAATAAAAATAAATCTTTTTTTCAATAAAATATGTAATTGTATAATTTCTCTTTCCAAATATATTTGTGTAACTTCTCCATTTAAAATAACTAAGGCGTACTTGTGTTAAATTTTAAATTATTTTTTTAAGTTATATATTTTTGAAATTGTATTATTTTAATTTAAAAATGTGAATGGTTTAAAAGTCTGTGTTTTCGCTATAATATATATATATATATATATATATATATATATATATATATATATATATATATATTAGCTTTATTATTGAAATTAATTATGTGAGAGATAGTTTATATAGTTGTATGTTTGATATGTAATTAGGTATACTTTTATATGTTTGATATATATAATTATATATATAGGTATACTTTGTAAGATAGTTGTTTTTTTTAAAAAATAAAATAAAATAAGAACTCATATGACTTTGGCATTTCAGTGATACTGAACAATGTAAAATTTAATCAATCATATCATTAGGTAAAATTATGTAAAAACAAGAGACACAAGTTATAAAAAGAATAAAAGAGCATATTAAACTCATGCAAAAGCAAAAGACTTTCGAAAGAGTAAGATTACTCAAATCTAAATTATGATTGAATTTATTATGAAAGAAATTTATACTAAGAACAAGAGGTAAAACATTAGACTAAACAAAATCCTATCTATTATTAATCTTTATGTTAGTTAAACTATTAGTACAACAATTGTCTTTCCATGGATGTGGAAAACTTTAAAGTTCATCTATTTACATAATTGCAAACACTTCAACCAATGCTCATGAAGAATCAAAGGAATCATACAATGATTGTTAAAAGCTTGATACATAAAGATGGAATCACTTTCAAGTAACACTCTCCTAAAATCTCGAGTTTTAGCAGGCTCAATAATAAAAATAGCAACTATAATCTCTACATATAAAGAGTTTATGATGCTGACATAAGTAAGAAAACCACCATATTAACTTTGATCCACCCAACACTTGACATGCACTTGAACCTTTCCTAAATCTATCATGCTAATCAAAAACTTCAAAAATAGTAAAATGGATGATATCATTATTTATAAACCTTAAACTCTAAACTCTAAATAATAGTACAAATATTTTTAACTAGTAAACTACCTTCATGCTTTAAGAAATTTATAATATTCATATTATTAAGAAAGATCAATCTTGGAAAAATTTACTGCAACCAAGCCCAAAACTTGACAACCACTTGATAATCATAAAAGATATGTTAAGGGCTTAAAATATGCAAATTACAAACATTACACATTGAACAAAGATTAATATGTCTATATTAAAACTCATTATTAGTGGGTAGTATATCAGGTAAAAGTTTTCATAAATTTAGAGTTTTAGCTGGAGGAATAAAAATCTTCTAAATAAGGGAACCCTAAGCAATAAAACTTATTGAAGAGTGACAAAACACCCCATCCAGCCTTCTAGGCAAGAACACTTGATTCTTTCAGAACTCAACTTGAAACATCATGCAAGTCAGAAATATAGACTATTGTATATTCTCAAGATGAAGGGCCTCCTGTAGAGAAAAAAGATAACATCCAAGAATTGACATCCCAAGCATAAGTAACAATAGAGATGTAATTTTTCTTCTCAGTAGTAGGAACACCAGCATGATTAGAAATGGTAAAATTTGAGCTTCATCTATCACTAGAGAAGCATGGAAGTCCGTCGTCACTTGGGAGAGGCAAAAAATAGGCCAAATTTGGGCGTTCCTCTTTGGGATTTGGATGTCCTCTTTGTTTGCTTTTAATCCCACAAATTTTGTGCTGTCAAGTCCAAGGGGATATGTATATATACAAAAGAGCCCTTGGTCTATGTACATCATATGGTATGAGAACTAAAAGATCAACCCATTCTAAAGAGGTGTTCATCACATTCCAAGTGTTCTTCAAGAATGGATACAAAACCTATTTCTATTTGAATCTGATTCTTGTTTTATTTCTTGTGTTCTTGATTATGATGAATGCTTTTATGAATATTGGGAACATTAATCAAGCCATCATATCATATCTGGATATAAACCTTAAAAGATTGGAAGGGTCTTGATCAACTCAAGAGGTGTTGGAGAAGAGAAACTCCATTGATATTCATTAAGCATTGGCGTAAGCAAAGAGTTTCATGGAGAAAATATATTTGATTTCTATTAGTTTCAATATAAAAACAAGAACAAGTAAAGAAATGAAAGCAAAAATGGATTGAGATAAGAAAATAAAGAATGACACGCCATAAGTGCATGAAGATTCACCACTTCATAAAGTCTTTCAGGATAAGAACCAAAGTAAGAAAAGTGAACTCTTGAGACTCTCAAATATGAACTCATAAAGAAATTTCCATTTAATATTTAGGGGTTATGTTTTCATATGGGGGAGACTCCCTTATATACAAGGTTAATTCATCCAAGAAGAAGAAGAGAGAACAAAAATGAGTTACACATGGAAACATAATGACGTCTTTTGGTGAAGTAACGTGTTAGCACATATCTACTCTCTAATGGACACAAGAACACTCTTGAAAGTTTGAAGGGTCAAGTGGAAGAGTCAAACTACTCCATGTGCACTTAAAAGTGACATGTGGTATTTTAGAAGTTCCAAAAGACATTTTTAAGTTCAAGAGTTCAAGAATTTAATCCAAGCCCTCTTAAGTTCAAAGCATGAGGTTTCAACTTCTCTCAAGTTCATCTAAAGACTAAGAAACTACATACGTACATGTCTTCTAATCTCATTCTCCAAAACATGGAGTCTTTCTCTTATTAGCCTTCCTTGGAATCTCCTTTTTATTTCTTCTTCTTTATTCTTCTTTATTCTGATTCTTGATTTTACTCCTCTTAATTTCTCTTCTTTTTCTTAACATGATCTTCTTCATCCTTTTGTGTGTGTGTGTGTGGTTTCTATAATCCTACAATTACAATTTATACAATGTATCTACGTTCTCTATAATCCTACAATTACAATTTATACAATGTGTCTACTTTCTTAAGATCTCTTCTTCTATTCTCTTAGCCATGAATTTTGTAACTCAATGATTTCCATCATCGTAAAATGATAAAAATTCACTAGCACTAAAACCTGTTATAATTGTATGAGTAAGTAAAGTACATAAATGTTATATTAAGAAAGTAAGAAAGAAACATGACATAAACATATGAAAGAAGTTGATATTACTAGACTTGAAAGTTTAACAGTTTGTATATTGGATCTTTTGGGAAAAATATAAATGCTAATAAAAAATGTCTCAAAAGTAATACATTACTATTAATGCTAAACAATGTTGTTAAACAAACTTAATAAGATATTTTTTTCACACGTGCATATAATATAACTTCCATTACTTTCATGTGGCAGAAAACATAAGAATATATATATTTTTTAAATAACAGTAACATTTAAAACTTCTCTTACAACTTAATATTATACAACATACTAATATTTATGTTGCATATTCTTTTTAATATTTTTAAAATTGACATAAAATTAATTTGCATCTCAACATGGATAAATTTAAATCATACACACAATGAAGTAACTCAATAACCACTCATTAATTAAAAGTATAGTTATCAAACTCGCGAGTTAACTTGTACACTTGTTCGAGTTTACGTTTCTACTGGACTTGATCGAGTTGGCTCGAGAGTATGCTCGTTTTTTGAGAAAACTTGGTAGACTTGGAAGTAAACTCAGTGGACTTGGCCAAACTTATGAGTCTCCCACCGATTGAACGAGTGGGGAGGAAAGGCCTAAAATGAACCACATAATCACTTAGGGTTTTGCATACCTGTTTAAAAGGGATTCCGTAGCTGGATTGCATTGTATTCGATTTGGGTTCTTGCTTGTCACCATTTGGGTTTGTTTCCATCTTGTTGCACGTCGTCGTCTGGGTTTGTCATTGTCTCATTGATCACGTGTCTTCACGTAGTCTCGTCGCCATGTTGTTGTTCATTGTTGTTGTGTCGTCTCGCCACCACGTCTTGTTGTCGTCTCTAAGGTTACGTTTTCAGGTTGCACTCCAATGAGTGAATGGGTTTTCTAAGGTAAGTTTATGTTTAGTTTAGTTGCTTTTTTTTTTTAATTGGAAGTGCAGAGGGCAAGAATAAAATATAAATTAAAAGTGCAGTTGTAGTTTTCTGCAGTTCCAGTGATCTAATTGTTTAATATGTCGGGAGTGGTTCAAATGCTAATGGTGGAAATGTTGGTACATCATCTTGACTTCCACCTAAAAGTAAAAATGTTGTGGGAAATAGAACATATATTGGATGGAAAATTGGAACAGAGGTCTCAGGTAATGGAAAAAAAAGTGAAACGTAACTATTGTTCAAAGACATTTAATGGAGGCATTTTCAGACTCAAACATCATCTTGATGGAACGAGATATGATTCTGAACCTTGTTTTTTAATACCAGAAGAAATCAAGATTTTAATGATGAAAGTTGTCTCAAATGTTAAGAATGCCTTAGTGAAGAAAACAAGATTGAGTAGTCTTAAACAAATTGATGGTGGTGAAGAGAGAGGATAAAGTTCTAGTAGTAGCAAGATATTTAAAAATAAATCTAGTGATGGTGTTCAAGCTACTCTTAATCAATTATATAAGAAAGGTGACAAAGAAAAATTTGATGCTCAAGTTGTTGAATTTTTCTACACAAGTGTCATTCCATTCAATGTGATTAAAAATCCAGTTTTTTAAAAAATGTGAGATATGGTGTTGGGTATAAACCTTCATCCTATCATGATATTAGAGAAAAACTTTTGAAACAAGTAGTGGAAAAAACTGGTGTACTCCTTCAAGAGTACAAGGATGAGAGGAAGAGAACAAGTTGCACAATAATGTTTGATGGATGGACAGGTAAGAAAAGACGTTTAGTTTGTAATTTTTTGGTGAACAGTCCTAAAGGAATTGTGTTTCTCTATTCATTAGATACCTCTGATATTTCAAAAATTGTTGAAAAAGTATTTAAATATTGGATGATGTTATACAATTTGTTGGAGAGGAGAATGTAGTGCAGGTAGTTACTCATAATGCTGCCAATTTCAAGGCAGTTGGAGAGTTATTTATACAAAAAAGGAGAGCATTTATATTGGACTCCATGTGCTGCCCATTGTATTAATTTAATCTTTGAAGATCTTGAGAAACATTTGAAGCTCCATGAAGTAACCGTAAAGCAGTAAAGAAGGATCACTATCTACATTTACGGTAGAACACTACTAATTAGCATGTTGAAGAAGTTTACAAGGGTAATCAATAATAATATTAATAATATTGATAAAAACAATATTAATAAGATTCATAATAACAATAATAAATTAATAAAATTTAAAATACTAATATTATTAATAATATTAATATAGATAATAAAAATAACATTAATAATAATAATATTAGAAATAAGAATATTAATGTTAACATTAATAGTAATAACATTATTGATAATATTATTATTAACTATTATAATAATAATAATAATAATAAT
>Ga0209700_102157_pt1 | contig 40358 bp, 12 predicted proteins | sample SiratroredBW_FD_187528 | JGI IMG/M metagenome (GOLD analysis project Ga0209700, IMG submission 187528) | Root nodule microbial communities of legume samples collected from California, USA - Siratro red BW (SPAdes) (version 2) | ecosystem: Host-associated > Plants > Roots > Nodule | place: USA...
TGGAGAGAGGAGTGATTGTCTTGGTTTTGAAGTTAAAGGTAGCAGAAGTGATTTATAGTAGAGGGAGGCTTCAAAGGCATGAGTGGTGAATAGTGAAAGAATCTGATAAAGGAGAGGTAAGACCAACATAAAGGCTTCAAGTGCTGCTGATTTGGCAAGGTAACAAACGACACTTTGTTTTGTAACATCCTTGTCGAGGCACATTTTCTCTGCTCCGCTAGTTTGTACTTGACTTAAACAAGCTTTGTGGAAAATTCCATCAGTAACGCACAATTGTTGGCTCTGCTTTTGTACTTTGTTTTCTTATGAGATTCACGTTATTATTGGTACTTTTTCAATACCAATCTCGGCAACTAAGTGCTGCCTTGCACTTCCAATGATCTACCTACTTGCATGCACCTGTTTACTCGCATGAAAATGGTTCAACTCAAACACACCACCAAGACTTCACGAGAGGGTATCACCATGATCTTTTTTTGTTAATTTGTTTAATTTGGTTAAGAATCCAGCACATTTGTAGACTAGTCCGTTTACTCACAGGAAAGAAACATTCTTAAAAAATTATACTTTTTTAAGAAATAAAAAATTTCAATTATACCAAATATTATTTTAATCAGCCCATAAAAACTTGTAATATATATATATATATATATATATATATATATATATATATATATATATATATATATATATATATAAAATATATATATATATATATATATATATATATATATATATATATATATATATATATATATATAAACTGGATATTCATACAAATTTAACTTGTTTGAAATAACCACTAAAATTAAATTATTTGAGCATTACATTATATGTATATTCCGTTGTAATTAGAATAATTTTTTTTTTTTATAAACTTGGTAAAATTGATTTTAAGATAATTAATTTCGTTTGGATGCAATAAAAAATATTTTTTCTTCAAAAAATAGTATTATGAAACTGGAAGGAAAAAAAGTTGTTCAAAAATAATCATACCTTACAAACATTCGAATGTCTAAAAACAACTTGTTTTTATTTTTTTCTGATTTCTTTTTGGCTTAAATATGTTTTGTTGTCTATGATAAATTAATGAATTTTACTTTTAGTCCATAATAAAAAAATTAACCTTTTCTACCTAATACATATTTAATTTTGTTTTTATTTTCAAAAAAGGTTTAGATCATAATGAAATAAAGTGATTTATAGCGCTTTTTAAGAAAAAAAATTAAGATGAAAAGGTTTAAAAAATTTATTAGGGATCAAGAATAAAATCTGACAATTTAGGAAGCTTTTATATATATATATATATATATATATATATATATATATTAAATCAAATTATTTTTACTTTTCCCAAGGAGTTTTAAGCTAAGAGGTAGAATGGAACCTAATTTAGTGAAATATGAAATTCAATATTATGGTATACTTAAAGGAGGAACATAAGGGTGATTTGAATCCCTAAGTGCTCTTATATTATATTGATATTTATGAAAAAAAATGATATATATTTATTTTCCATCAAATGATTTCACCCATATAAAAGTCCTGAAACACATGTTCTGCTTTACTGTTTGAGTGATTAAGTTTGTGTGTTGCTCCAATCCCTGTAAAAATTATATTCAACTTGGAAATAATAATTTACTACACAGTGTTAGTTTCCAAAGGGTAGTATATAATAAATGCATAGTTCTAATGTTGATGGTGGTTGTGTTTATACTGAAAGTATTCAATTAGGCTGAATTTTCTTGTTGGTCTCGTATAGAAATATTAAAAATTAATAATACAAATATCAAACAACAACCTAATTTATATGTAAATAAGTTAGCTTTCTATATATTCTGACATCTCTGACAGATATGTTAATATAATATTATTTAAAGAGAATACATGTTAATTTATAAGGTCAAATCATTCCGTTCTCTCGATATCATGAATTCAATATACTTTCGTTTTTAGTTCTATTATTAGCATAATATATTTATTTAGGATTACATAGATAATATTTTTCACTGAAGAGTTTCAGAATGAGAATTACAAACCTTGAGTTGCAGTCTTAAATGTTGTTCAAAGCAATACAAGTGATAGTAATGATAAGACATTTTATTTCTCGATTAATTATTTAACGGTATATATTGATCATTTGTAAACATTTTAAATTTTATGAAAAATAAAAATAATGAGATAAAAATTAAAAATTGTCAATTGAACTTACGAATATATGCTATAAACTTGTTCATATTTTTAGATTATATGCCTCAAACAAAAATAAATTAATAAAGTAATAAATTGGGAATCCTGATGCAGTGAATACATATCTTTGCGAATCTTAGACTTTGTAGATATTTAATTTTTTATATTTAAATTTGTTTAAGAACATAGTTGACTTCATTCTCAATTTAGTTTAGTTATGAACTGTTATGTCCTTTCTCAAATGAATTTATTTCAAAATGTTAGAAATTGTTTACTACAGTTATTTTTTTCTATTCTTGAGAAAAGGAATAATAATCACTCGGATATCACATTCCAGTATTCGGTTCTCGATCTCTATTAACAAATATTATTTTATATTTGGTACATTACGCTAATATAGAAGGAAATTAAAAATATAACAATATCAAATAAAGCTATAAAAAATAATAATTACAATTACAAATGATACGGAATTTAAGGGGAAAATATGATTAAATATGTGGAAAGATTAAACAAAAATAAAAATATTTAGAAAGAACAAGAATCCTTAATATTTTTATCCAACATATCTGAAAACCGATATTAATTTAAACATTTAAGGATAGGACCGTTGAAATAAGAATTATATTTTTGTTTGATTTGTTATTATTATTATTATTATTATGTGAAAATTATTAGTGATTCTGTTACACTAATTAACTATTAATTATTAACTATTCGGTTATGATATTGTTATTACATATAACATATATTTTATATATGGAGTAACTTTTCTTTCATTAAGATAAATAAGAAAGAGTTTTTCATTTGTAGTTTTGACTACTGTTACTTTTTTTTTTTTTTTTAAATTTTATTTCTTTTATACTGTTATAATAATCATAGATACCATTATATGGTATCAGTTTTCTCTAACTGAGAGAATTTTGTTGTGTCAACTCTGATTTTGTTATATCTATAAGAATTCATCATCTGTACTGACTTTAGAAGTGTCATTATTTTCAGTATCAAATATGACTCTTCGTCGTTCGAGAATTCACCAGCAAATCTTTTGAATGATTCTTCTAGTGTGTATTTTCTTCATCCTAGCGAAAGTCCTCGTCAATTGTTGGTTACAATTCTATTATCAGAGTCGAATTACCACACTTGGTCCCGCAACATGATCACACTTGGTCTCGCAACATGATCATAGCTCTTGAAGCTAAGAACAAGATAGGTTTCGTTAATGGATCAATTCTACAACCTGCTCTTGGTGATTCGTTGCGAATTGCATGGGAAAGAAACACTAAGACTGTGCTTTCTTGAATAATTAAGACATTGAGTCCAGAAATTACGCAAAGAGTTATGATGTGTAACTCTGCCTTTGATATGTGACAAGAATTGAAATAACGATTCTCACAAGGGAATAACACTAGAGTAGAGTATTTGCAAGAAGAGTTGTATTCTCTCAAACAAGGAAACATGTTTGTCACATGATTCTTCACACAAATGAAGAGCTTATAGTATCAATTAGAAGATTTTCGTCCAAGTTCCATGTGTGCTAGCGGTCACTGTTGTACTTGCAGAATTTATAGAGATCAAGATTGCGTGATGAGGTTCTTGAAAGGTCTCAATGATCAATTCTCCACAACAAGATCGCAGATTCTCATAATGGTCCCCCTTTCAAGCATGAATAAGGTGTATTCTTTGATAATACAGCAGGAAAGACAAGTTTTGAATGAGAATGGTGAAACAACAAAAATGATTGTAGTTGCTCATGGTTCCTATGCCTCCTCAAGTGGTGGCTCAGATGGCCATTATGGTTCCTTCAATAGAAATTCTCAGAACTCTTCAGTCAAGATATGGACCAAGGATGACAAGCATTACAATAGTAATTGCTCTTTGGTCAAATTAAAGCTAGAAGACTATTGAGATTCCTCTTGGTTTGTAAGTGTCTCACTCTCATTTGAAATTTTAATTATAGTGACATTGTTAACCGATGATTTTCTCTTTTTGTAGTAGTTTGGTGGAAAACCATGTAAATGGTGACATTCATCAATTGTGTGGCCTCTTCTACCACAATGTGTGCATTTCTTACTACTGTAATGCTTGTCATCCTTAGTCCATCTCTTGACAGAATTATGAGAATTTTTGTTGAAGAAACAATAATGGTCATGTGAGCCACCACTTGAGGAGGCACAAGAACCATGAGCAATTGCAATCATTTTTGTTGTTTCACCATTCTCACTTAAATTTGTCTCTCCTGCTGTATTATCAAATAATACACCTTATTCATGCTTGGAAGGGGGTCTATCATGAGAATTTGCGATCTTGCTGTGGAAAATTGATCATTGAGACCTTTCAAGAACCTCATCACGCAATCTTAATCTCTATAAATTCTACAAGCTGAGAAAATCTCTTTACGATCTTAGACAAGCTAGTAAACAGTGGTATGAAAAGTTATCTACAATCCTTATAGCTTCGGATTATATCCAGTCATGGTCTGATTTGTCTTTAGTGACTAAACAACAATCTGCTACTAGTGCATTCACAACCATTCTTGTCTATGTTGATGATATGATTTTGACAGGGAATGATGCTCAAGAGATTGTCTCAGTCAAGTCTCAACTTTATTACATATTCAAAATTAAGAATCTTGGTCAATTGAATTTTTTTTTCTTGGATTAGAAGTTGCTAGATCAAGCAAGGGCATTTTCCTTAACCAAAGGAAATACACTTTAAAGCTTCCAGATGTTGCAGGCTTGTTACGATGCAAACCTTCTACCACTCCTATGGATCCTCAAATTTTTGTGATTATTGTATATATTTATTATATATATGATTTTATTTAGTAATATTCCATGAGATATGATTGATTATATTAGGTAGGTATTGATTGTATGCGGATCTTGAACAGATTTGAATGAATCTCTAGGAGAAAGTTTAGGAAAACAATGTTGTATATATTTTAATCTTCTGAAAAATAAAGGAGTGGGGTATTTTTTCACGGTATCAGAGTCATACCCATATACACCTAACATATTGAATCCTGGCTGGAGAACCCAATGATGACACTCCTCAACGAAAAACTATCTCACCTTACGACATAACCACTCTTGACTATCCTGGTCACTTGATCACACAAGTACAATTAATTGAGTAACCGGTAAGCAAGTATCATGGATGATAGACACAGGAGTCTCGAACCACATGACAGGAAATTTGAGTGATTTACATAACTTGCGAGTCATATCTCCATGTCCTGTTGGTTTACCAAATGGGAGCAATATTGTGGCACCAAGGAGGGATTAATTATTTTTGGCACTAATTTTGTCCTTGAGAATGTTTTATATGAGCCTGGATTATCTTGCAATTTAATTTCTGTGTCGCAACTTATAGATTATTCCAATTGTACTATTCAATTCACTCATAACATGTGTTTAATACAGGACCACACTTTAAGGATGTTGATTAGTGAGGGTGAACGTTGGGATGGACTCTATTATTTCAAGGGGATACTGCTTATTATGACTTTGAAAGTTGACAAAGGGACGTCTTTGGATCTTTGGCATCAACAATTGGAGCATCCGTCTATGCAAGTTACCAAGATAGTTTCAAGTGTAGACCTTAAGAAAAATACTGAAATTTTGAATAAATATTGTGATGTTTGTCAAAGAGAAAAACAAATAAAAAAATAAATTTCCCATTAGTGATTTTAGAACATCTAATGCTTTTGAATTAATACACTGTGATTTATGGGGCTCCTATAGAAATGTTTCTTTATGTGGAGCATCCTATTTTTTTACTATTGTTGATGATTACTCTAGAGCTGTGTGAATTTATTTGTTGATTGATAAGAAAGAGGTGTCAAGTATTTTATGAGCGTGACCCTACCTATGATCATCTACGAGTTTTTGGATCATTATGTTATGCTAAAAAGGAAGGGAGGTTAGGCAATAAATTTGATTCCCGAAGTAGGAGATGTATTTTTGTTGGATATCCATATGGGAAAAAGGAATGATGTTTGTATGATATAGAAACCAATGATTTTTTATCTCACAAGATGTCAAGTTATCATAAACAAATTTTTCTTTTGCTTATCTTCCTAAAGAAGACTTGCTTACAATTTCTGGTTTAGGCGGGTCTGATGTTGATTTGGAGGAGTTGGATGATTTGAAAAAAAAGGATGGAGCAAGACATGACAATCATGTTGTGCCTGATGCAATACCAGTGAAACATGAAGTTGATGTTATTCCGCTAATAAATAATACTTCTGTACAGGAACCAAATGAGCAAGATGATCAAGAATTTCATGAGGAATTGTTGGGTCGAGGTCACAAACAGAAAAAACCATCAGTTTTGTTGCATGACTATGTCACTCGTACAACACGAAAATTAAGTACATTCCCACTGACACCTAAACCGCAACATTCCTCAAGTAATTCCTATCCTATTACACACTATGTGAATTGTGATAATTGTTCTCATCAACGTAGAATGTTTCTTGCAGCAATACATGTAGACTGTGAAACTGTGACATATTTTGAGGTAGTATAAGATGAACAATGACGAGATGCAATGCAACGTGAGATACATGCATTGGAAAAAAATGATACGTGGGTGATAGATGACCTATCACCAAACAAGAAGGCACTAGGTTGTAAATGGGTCTACAAAATCAAGTATCACTCTGATGACATAGTGGAAAGATTCAAAGCTAGGCTTGTTATCTTTGGGAATCACCAAGTTGTAGGTGTCGCAACCAGGTTTACGACGGGACACGACGATCCAAAAAATTGTTAATTAATAAAATAATGGAGTCGTCACCATAATTTTTATGGAAAACTATGGAAAAACTAAAAAATGAGGATAAGGCTAGTTTGCAAAAACCAGATCTAGATTCGGGAGTCAGTTACGTGTATGGAAGGTATTAGCACCCTCACAATGCCCGTCTTAAGACGATACTTTTAATTAAATAAATAAACTGAGTGTGATTTTTCAAAACATTTATTCTCCCAAGAAAAAGACAGAGATTAAGATAAAACAAACAAAATATTTTTTTTTTAGTTTTGGGGGGGCCCGACAAGGTTTGACCTTGCTCCTAAGTATCTCTATCAGGGATAGAGAATCAGGGTTACGTAGTTCTTTCAAAAAATGATTTGTTTGAAATGTTTGATATTTTTTTTTTGAAAGTTTTATATATTTTTTTTTATATTTTTGGAACATTTAGCGTTTTTGAAAGTTAAACTCCATTTGGATATCGCTTAACGCGTATGGCCCTTTGATATTCCAAATGAAATTAAAATCTTTCAAATTAAATCTCGTATAACGCAAATAATTATTTAAGAATTTAATAAAAAATTATTTAAATAAGACACGTTTTTCTTTTAATAAGCAAGAATATCAAATTGGAGATGCAAACCCTGACCCAAACTAGAGACACCCTTGGGCAGCGTACGTGCCTATGGAGAGTCCTAATATTTCAAGGTTCGCATCAAGAACAAAACTAGGTTTTGGGATTTAGAAAGCTTTAGGGTTTGGTGGGAAAAAGATTGTGAGAGGACAACTTTGACGCCAAATTTGGATGGTCAAATGGTGATAGAAATGAGCAAACTTGTGTCAAATTAAATATGAGTCTAAAGGCTTTCCATTGATTACTTATACACCCCTAGCACCTTGAAGGATTGGGAGAACAAATTTTTCGAAGTTGGTGTGTTCGATGAATCTGAATTTTTAACTTAGTCAAAATTTGGTCTTCTAAAATCAGTTTGGGACCCCAAATTTGGGGTCAAAATTAATGGTTCAAATGGCATCATAAATATACCTATAGCATACCACTGGAAAGATATTGAATAGATCTTTCCAACAAAAAAAAAATACAGCCTTTAGAGGTTCTTAAATTGAGAGAAAACTCCCTCGAAAGTTAGGCACTTGAAAACTGAAATCTACCCCACAACTTAGTTTATGGAAAGAACTCGCAAACCAATTTGGAAACAGGTTTTTCGAGTTGACTTCGAAAGCTCAAATGGTAACATAAATGAACTTATTATAGATCAATGAAAAACTTGTAAAACAATCTTTCTAAAGATTACTCACGCACCTTCTAAAGGTTCAAGGATAAGGAGAACAAATTCTACAAAGTTGGCTAGTTGGTTGTCTTTCATAACTTAGTTTCTGGAAAGCCCAGAACCTAGTTTAGGGCACTACTTTCGGGGTAATTTTGGGTGACCAAATGATCCCATAAATGCACCCACCCTAGACCAATGAAAAGAGGGTAAAAATAGATTTCTAATGATAGCTCATACACCTCTTAAAGCTTCAAGACCAGGGAGAACGAACCTCCAAACGTCAGCCCCAAGACCATGTTTACGATTTTATGTGGTGCCCAGAAAATATTCTAAGTTACCCATGCTGGACCCGCATCTTGACACTCATTTTTTAGGGATCTAGAGGTTTCATAAATGTGGTTGTGACATACCACTAGAAAGAGGGTAAACCTACATTTCTAATGCAACCCCTAGCTTCTCCTAAAGGTTCCTAGATTTCTTGAAATTTGCTTTCAAAGTTGACTACTTGAACACTAAGCTCGCTGGACTGGTTTTCCGACGAGTCTCTGGCGACGGCGAAACACCGCGCCATGGGGTGCCGAACGTTCCCCTCCTCATCCTCATCTCAATAGAGGTGGAATAGAGGAGAAAAGAGGTCTGTGGTGGGATAAAATGAACTCGCAAGGCTCGCCGGTCATCTTCCTAAATGGGACTTGCATCGGCGAGCCTCCAACGAGGCTCAAATGGAGGTTTCAAGGCATTTTCAAGTTATAGAAATGATGGGAATGAGATTTGGAAAGAGACGCACCTAATGGAGACAAAAAACCCGAGTTTGGTGACGGTTGGTGGTGGAGCTCCAGCGAAGCCCGATTTTCCGACAAGAGCTTCTCCAAGCTTTTTCAAACTGTTCTAGGTTGTCCTTTTTCTCTGGAGGCTTCTTGGAGGTTATCAGAAGGTGTTTAGGCGAAAAAACAAGGAGAAGAATGTGTCTTTTGGTGCAAAACTGTGGGTGAGTGGTTGGTTGTGAGGAGAATGTGTCATGGTTTCATCAGTGAGGATTGGTGACGACTGTTGGAAGAAGGTGCCATGGGAAGAGTTTGTGTTTTTTTTTGTGGTTGTGAAGGTGGTTCAGTGGTGAGGATGATGAAGATGGTTTGGGATCGCCGCTTTTGTTCTCCTTTTTTCCTTCTTTTTTGTGTTCTATATCTCCACAAGAGACTCTTATCTCTTCACCTCCCAAGAAATCCATGCCTTTTTACTTCCCAAGAAACCATGCCTTTTTACTTCCCAAGAAACTATTCCTTTTTACTTTCCAAGAAACCATGCCTCTTCCCTTCCCAAGAAACCCTATGCCTCTTCACTTTCAAAATCTTTTTAATTTACATATCGTTTGTTATTTAGTTTTTTTTTTAAAAGATAATAAGAATAAAACCCTTTTTTTAGAACCCTTTTGAAATAAAGTTTACCCGGACGAAATTGGATATTGACTGTAGGGACTGACTACACTGAGTCCTTTGCTCCAATTGCAAAGATAACTACAGTGCGAGTATTTCTTACAGTAGTTGCTATAAAGAATTGGGAGGTTCATTAAATGGACGTCCACAACGTTTTTCTTCATGATGATCTTCAAGATAAATTTTATAGGAAGTTGCTGCCTGGTTTCCAAGTCTCGGTTCCCGACAAGGTGTGTAAGTTGAAAAAGTCACTCTATGGGCTTAAGCAAGCTCTTCGGTGTTGGTTTGCTAAACTCTTGACTACATAAAGGGATAAGGGTTTCGACAATCATACTCAGATTATTTCTTAGTGTCCATGAACAATGATAATATTCACCTCAGTGTGCTTGTGTATGTTGATGATCTAATTGTTACAGGAAATGACAATGTAGCTATTAAAATATTTACAGCCTATTTGAGTGTTTGTTTTCATATGAAAGATTTGGGTGTCTTGAAGTATTTCCTTGTTGCCGAAATCGCGCAAAGTCCAAATGGATTTTACTTGTGTCACAGGAAATATGCACTTGATATAATTTCTAATATTGGTTTGTTGGGCGTTAAACATGCTCTTGTCCCTATGGAACAAAATCATCATTTGGCTTTGTCCATTAGTACATTACTTGCTGACCTAGAGTCATATCGTGGCTTGATTGGACGGTTGATTTATCTGTGCTTCGCATGGCTCGAATTGTTGTATTGTGTTCATGTTTTGTCTCAATTCCTACAACAACCAAAGGAGGATCATTGGCACGCAGCACTATAAGTTGTTCGTTATCTCAAAAAGAATCCAGGATAAAGTATCTTATTGCATAGTAAATGTTACCTATGCATACACGGATGGTGTGATGTCGATTGGACTAGTTGCCCGTTGACCCAGAGATCACTTATGGGTTGGATAATATTTCTTGGTAATTCTCTTATCTCCTGTAAAACAAAAAGGCAACATATTGTTGTGTCCAGATCGTCTGCTGAAGTTGAGTATTACTCAATGGCTATGACTACTTGTGAATTAAAATGGTTGAAGGGAATTTTATCTAGTCTTAACGTGATACACACTACATCTATGTTACTGCATTGTGAGAGTCAAGCTGCTCTACACATATCTCAGAATCCAGTTTTTCATGATCGAACCAAGCACATTGAAGTAAATAGTCATTTTGTTTGTGATGCCTTTGTTATAAGGGATATTCGTCCCAATTTTGTTCCCACCAATGAGCAACTTGTAGATATTTTTACCAAGGCATTGGAAAAACAACAATATTATTTTTTACTTCGCAAGTTAGGCATTCGAGATCTTCACACTTCAACTTAAGGGGGTGTATTGTGATCATTGTATATTTTTATTATCTATTTGCTTTTATTTAGTAATATTTCACAAGATATGATTAGTTATATTAGGTATGTATTAATTGTATTAACGGATCTTGAACGGATTTGAACGAATCTGTAGGAGAAAGTTTAGGAAAACACTGCGATATATATTTTAATCTTCTGAGAAATAAAGAAGTGGGGTATTTTGGCACAAATAAAGCTCCATTCCAAATAGAGTCCTCTCCTTGAAGACATTTTCATGTATCGACGACTCATTGAACAACTCATCTACCTGACCAACACAAGCCCGACATTTGCTTTGTTGTCAATCATCTCTCACAGTTATTATCAGCTCCTACAATGACTTATTACCAAGCAACACTCAGGGTTCTTCGTTATCTTAAAGCTAGTCCTGATTGGGGGTTTTTCTTTCCTAGTGATTCTCCTTTACAACTGAAAGGATTTTGTGAATTAGATTGGACATCATGCCCTGAAACTAGCCGCTCTGTTACCGGCTTCTGCATTTTTTCTTGGTGATTCATTAATCTCTTGGCGATCCAAGAAGCAACACACAGTTTCATGATCCTCCTCTGAGGTTGAATATCATACTTTGGCCTCAGCAACTTATGAAATTCAATGGTTGTCTTATGTACTTCGTGATTTACATATTGCTTCTCAAGCCACTACAGTTCTTTTTTGTGACAAGTCTGTCTTACATTTAGTTGTCAATCCTGTGCCATGTGGTTAGAGAAAAGGTATGTGATGGTGTTCTTCTTTTGCTCCTTATCAACACTAAGTCACAGATTGGTAACATGTGTACAAAACCTATCATACCCAAGTTGTTCTTACATCTTTTGTCCAAAAATGGGTTTAGTTTATCTCTACGCTCCATCTTGAGGAGGTATTAATAAATGATAAATAATTATTATGTGAGGATCATTAGCGATTCTGTTACAGTATATTAGCGAATGATAAATAATTATTACGTGAGAATTATTAGCAATTTTGTTAGACCAACTATTCTGTGATGATTTTGTTATTCTATGGATTCTAGAGTAGCTTTATTTGATCAAGATGAATAAAAAGAGTTGTTCATTTGCAGTTTTGGTTCATGTTACTTTCTTTGTAAACTTCATTTCCCTTATATTGTTGTAATAATGAGAGATAACAAAAGTTGTTAGATATCTTAAGAATTATAAACATATATAAAATAATAATTTTTTTATTAAAGAAATAATTATGAAATAAAACAGAAAAATAAGAATAACTAAGATTGAACGAAAAAAATATATACATAACGTATATAATAAAATAGGTAATATATTTATTTTTAAAATAATTAAATTGTTTATTTGATTTATTGTAATCATAAAAAGTGAGAAGCGGATTACTTTAAATCGTAAATATTATATATATATATATATATATATATATATATATATAATAATTTTTATATTTATTTAGAAATGTATTGACACGTGTGTCAATACATTTTGTGAAATAATCAATAATTTCTATTCTGTTATTGAAAATTAAACAAATAAAAAAACCTTTTGAGTAAAAAACTTCAAGAAAAACTTGTAAAAGTATAGTGAAATTAATGGTAAAATTATTTTATCATTCTCTACACATGAATGAGATAATATTCATATATTCAACAAAGTTTGAATCTTATAAGTTTATATCAAATCATATATTTTTATTGTTTATTATTATTTAATAAAGTTTATTAAGATTGGTGTTTTAAGACTTGAAAAGACTCCACTCTTTATGTAATTTTTTTTTTTATAAGTATTTATGAGACAAGTTGAAGATGAATTTGTTCCATAGAAAGTGTTCATGAAGTATCAAAGGGTTTCCTTTGACATTGTTGACTATGGAATTTTTTATTTATTTGAATACCAAAATATATTAAGAGATATGATTAAAATAAGTGAAGAATGAAAAAAATATTTTTGAAAACATTTATAAATAAATTTACAACTAATTTATTTTTCATGTCAATATCAATTTATCTCTTTAAAAATATTTATTCTTTGAACTCTCTTTAGGTTTCAGGTTACAAATTATCTGTTTTACAAACAAATCATATTCCTAAAGAGATAATAATAGATAGATCAAAATAATTTGATCTTAATCTTCATTCGATTAAGTTACACTTTTTTTTTAATAGTGAATCCTATTTATTTTCTTATTTATTTGGGATTCTTGTGAAGTTATATACCTCATTGTTTTAATAAGTTGAAAAAGAAGATTATTTTGGTGATCTAACATAAGGAAGAAATTGCTTGTGTATATTTCAAATTCTAAAAGTTTTATTAGTTCATTGGACATTTGAGGTATTTTATAGTTAATTCGTTAATAATATGAGAGTTTATTAAATACGTTTATTTTAATCAATTTGATTTCAATACGTTGGAATAGGATAACGTAGTAAATTAAGTAAAATAAAATTGTAGTATAATTGAAAATGACTTTACAATGAAAGTTATTTTGAAAATTGATTTAATTGAAATATATCGACGTTGAATTCATGTTTTAAGAGTGTTGTAAGTAAAAAAAGTTATATTATAGATACAAAACTGAAATATGTGATTTTTATTGATTTTCATATCTAATAATTAAGTATTAAATAGTTTTTGAGTGATAGCTCAAATAACGAGTAATCACTATGTGTAAACTTTTTATATTTATTATAACTTAGGCTTAAGTGAGAATGACATCTTTGTAGAGTTTATCCATTTATCATAAATAATCAGTAAGAGATCAGAGATAATGTGCATGCATTATAATACACTCTTAATTATAGTTTATATTATTCCTTAATTATTTGTTTGTCTTTCTATACATATCTTTCTATATCTTATCATCCTATATATATCTTTCTGTATCTTAATCTTTCTGTTACAATTATTCAAAAACAAATCATTGTGTAATATATATATATATATATATATATATATATATATATATATATATATATATATATATATATATATTTAATATATGAAAATTATATTTTCTTTATAATCTAAACAAATCTCTCATCTTTGAGTTTCTCACTTAGGTGGTCTCTAAAATAATGAGGTGTCAAAATTAAAAATACATTATTTTATATGTTTAAGTGTTTTTATATCTTTTAGTCACACTTTTTTGTTTGGTAAAGATGATTGTAAAGATAATAAAGATTAAAATTCTAAGTTATACTAAGTATTTTTTTCTTCGTCGGTAAAATGATAGTTATATGAAACAATAGATAATCTAATACACAAGTTTTTTGTTTGATAAACAATACAATATTCTGTAGTCCTTTCCAAAGTCTGATAAAGTTCACATAAGGTTATATGAAAAGTACGTTAAACATTAGACTATATACATAGAATAAGCAAATCTACCTCGTACTTAAATATATATGCATATGCTTACTCTATGTTTGTAGGGAATGTCTATTTACTAAAGAGATCCATTTCAAAATTAAATATAAAACAAATATCAAAGATCTCTCGAGATATAAATTAAAGTTGTTTCCGTCATCAACCTCTTAACACAAAGCTTTTCAAATTTGATCTACCTATATGCCTTGTACAGTATGAATGAAAATCATGAATTGGTACAAAATATTATGCTACCTAGGGAGATAAACTTTATTAGTTATCAAGGATGTTGGGAAGAGAAATGAGTGAAGATCAAAACTATATTAAATGCAATAATCATATCGAAGCTCGTCAGACAGATAATGGACATGCATAGAAGTTGAAATTGCTCAATGACAAATGGTTTCTTGAATCTTCTTCCAGAGTTAAAAGCCTTCTATCCAGAAAAAGAAAAAAAAAGAAGAAAAAGTGAGAGAGGAGACATCATGCCAAAATGTTGTTAAAATAAAGAGCACTCCTCTAAGTTAAAAAAGTAGAGGTCGCATCATACTAAGAATGTTGATCAGATGATAGAGCATCATAGTTTCATAGAAGGATCCTCAAGTTAAAAGAAGAAACACAATTAAATTACTAGGATTAAGAGGAACTTCATGAAAAACATTGAGTGTTTATTCAGCTATTTAGGAGAGTAAGTTTATCCATTGTATACGTCAAAAGGTACTACTACACTTTCTATACAGCAAGATGATTAAAACTAGAAGATAAAACCTAAACATAGTATTCATCATCAAACACAATCCTCCCTAGTGATCATACCTAATAATTAGTAGATCATTGAAACACCAAACCTTTAGGCCAGGAGTGGTTGTTTAGAAAAGAATACTCATGTCAGCCATGAGTGACTTGAGCAAAGAATATTGAAAGGGTTAGCTAAGATTGGCTACGAGTGCAAAGAATATTCAAGTAAGTCAGGAATGGCTTGTGTTAAGAATACTCAGCTAAGTCATGAGTGATTTGTGTCAATATTAAAGGGAGTAGTCAAAAGTGATTATATGCCCAAAGAATATTCTGATGTACTTTAGAACATTAGTCTGCATAGTTGAACTAGATTTATTAGTCAAAAACTGAATGTAGTTTAATGTAGTTTGTGTGAGAGATGAACCAGTATAAATTGTTGTGTATGTTTTTTCCTCATATCTCCTTTATTTTACAAGTTATCATCATTTATACTAATCCAAGAAGAAGAGTTAATGTAGTATACACTAAAAATGTTTTACAAAATACTCTTAAAACTAAGTTTTTGATTTACATTTGTAGTGATTGGTTAGACACTACAATTATTATGTAATCACTTGTTAAAAAAAACACAAACACATGTTAATTAAGTAATTTAGTTGAGTTACAAATTTATGTCTAATATGAAATTTTAGACTAGAAAAGTTAAAAACATTTTTCTCGAATTGATTTAAAAAGTACTTTTTTTTAGTCATAAAAATGTAATCATATTTTATTTTTCCTAAATTGTTGGATAAAGGACCTATATAAAACATCTTGTGCAGGTAAACTTAAATATCACATCTATCTCAAACTTGTTTATGACAAGTTGCAAACTGACTTAAATATCACATCTATCTCAAACTTGTTTATAGCAAGTTGCAACCTGACTTTCACGATTACTCTCTGGCATTGACACTTCTAATTCGAACATAGTAATTAAAATATTTAAAAGGAATTAAAATTAGAAAGATCGATTTTAAATTTTAATGATAAAACATATGCTTATTTTAAAGAGTAGTTATATTTTGACAATCACATGTGGCACACACTTACTTTACAACCTTACGTGGCGCTGATGTGATTAAGATAAAGGACGTTTAAAAAACATTCCAGGATAGCACTGAGAGTCATTTTTAGGGTTTACATGTTTGGGGTTTTATCTAGATAGGTGCCCAGCACATTCCATCAAGGGTTGAGAAGCAGTGAGTTAAAATCTCAGATCTATTGAATCTCGTCACTGCTGTCGTCGCTGTTGTTGTCGCCGCCGTTGATGTTGCTACCGCTGCTGTCGCTCGCCACCGTCGATTCTCTCACCACCGTCGCTCGCCACCGTCGATGGGTCTCCCACCGTCGCTCGTCACGGCAACCACTGTCACACGAAATCTCCTTTATACAAATGGGTGCATTGGACTCTTCAAATTTTAAATTTAGATACTTAAAATCCAATTATGTTCTTTCATAACAAAATACCCTAAATATTCTTTAAAAGAAAAAGTTTGTTTTACCCTTATCCACATTTATAATTATTCCACGTCAGCCGTTGGCATCTCATTGTATGTCAGTTGTGGTTTTCAAAGTAAAGTTTTCCTATTCTAAATTTAAATATATTTAAATCAACATTTCGTTCCATTCCAAAAGTAATGGGAAAAAGTTTGAGATATTAATGTGACAGATGGGAAAATATCAACTTCCAACTTAAATGCAAAAACAAGAACACTTTGGGTGAATTTGGGCCAAGGAATACAACATGAACTGGTTTCCTGTTAAATAATATAACTCACTCACTTGAGTATTTCCAACAAGAACCAACTAATGCTCGTTACTTCTAATATAATGAATTAAACAAGTGAAGCCATACTAAAACTGGTCATGTACTTGTTGAATGTTCAAACTGTAATGTTCCAAGAAATAATCCCCACAGGTGGAGGAAATGAAAGAGGTTATTCACTCAATTAGGAACTAATTTCTCCCATACATTCTTGGCTTTATTTACTCTTAATCAGATACACCTAAACAAGGGTTATACTTATATTAACAGTAATTGACCTTGTGAAAGAGCTCATGGCTATTTATATACCAGAATGCGAAAGCATATATACCCGAAGAGCAAGGCAAATATATTTTGCGAAAATCAATGTGAACAACTAAACCAGTAGTTGAATAGAATAAGTTAATCATACATCATTATTATTTATTAACATATATTCAACCAGTCCAAAGCAATATTAATGTATAAACTACAATCTATAAACATAAAACAATATACACATTCCAATCTATGCATTTTCAGAAGCAGGATCAAGCTGGTAGAGTGCAGACTCTGAAACACGTTTCTTGTACTTGGCTATGAAAGCTTCAGCTTTCATGTCAATATTGGGTTCAGCAACACCCCAGTTACCTTTATCATAATCACTAGGCCACACCCTGCGGCTGGAATCAGGGGCATCATAGTACCTTCCTCTGGGCTTCTTAGATGAGAAGACGTTGAAAATAGAGAAGAAACTGGAAGAAGACTTCTTCTGCCTATTACCTGCCATGAGTGTGGTGTTGTTTTGGCTAACAATGATTGCAATAATCACTGTGAAGACAATGAAGTTTGGAGAGAGGAGTGATTGTCTTGGTTTTGAATTCAGAGGTAACACAACTCATTTATACTAGAGGGAGAGGCTTCAAATGCATGCCTTGTGAATGGTGAAAGAATCTAATAAAGAAAGAGGTAAGACCAACATAAAGACTTCGAATGGTGCTGATTTGGCAAGGTAATAAACGACACTTTGTTTTGTAACATCCTTGTCGAGGCACATTTGTTGTGCTCCGCTAGTTTGTACTTGACTTAAACAAGCTTTGTGGAAAATTCCATCAATAACGCACAATTGTTGGCTCTGCTTTTGTACTTTGTTTTCTTATGAAGATTCACGTTATTATTGGTACTTTTTCACTACCAATCTAAGCACCTAACTCAGTGCTCCATTGTACTTCCAATAATCTACCTACTTGAATGCATCTGTTTATTCTGGCATGATTAATATGGTGATTAGGAGTTTAAACAAATGGGGTAAAATGATCCAAAAAGCTAACTTTGATTTTTTGTATGTGCAAAGAAATAGAGGAGTGAATTTGCATGGACCACTGAACACCCTCTCATTCCTTGTATAGCAATTATTCTTTTACAGAAGCAATTATTATATAATTACGCTTTGGAGGTATGGGAAAGACAGCTGGGGAGATTCTCTCCACTGAAAAAAGAAAATTAGTAAAATTTATTCACAAGTTAATCTCATACAGTAAAGTCACGATAAAACCTACCAAATGCGTATATTAACTTTCTAACTTTTTTGTAGCTTAGTTTGAAGTACTTACCGTATGATGCATGGGATTATTTTTGGTAATTAGATTTTTTAAATCGTGAAAATTTAATATATTTTTGTGAAAACATACATTTTTAAATAGCATAAAGTTATAAAAATCATATTGAATTTGATGCTCTTCTTGTTCAAATAAAATTAAATCAAGTTAGTTATTATGTATTTAACATTCAAGGATTTATATTTTAGAAATGAAAGAATTTAGGTATATATTAAATAAGTTTCGAGTATGTTCAGTAATTGTTAAAGCTTTTTTAAAACTGTTTATCTGAAGAGTACATAAATATATGAAAAAAACCATCTTTAATTTTAATTTTGGATGAAATTTCATCATAGCATTACGTAGATAGGAGGTATTAGTTGTTAGTTATTGATTTTTATCTTCAAATCTTTTGAGAGGGATAAATTATATTTTTATACTATTCAGCTTGTGTTACAATATTTTTTTCACATAACATGAATCATTAAGATTAAAATTATTTAATACGTCTTATCAAAATTAATTTAATATTATTCTTTTAAATAGATTCATTTAAAAAATATTAATTAGAATGATTTTCATAATTTTAAATAATACTTATAAATTTTTATATATAATGTAATATATTACATATTGTTCTTAACAAAAAAAGGTACTGTGATCTACCTGAGGTAGAAAGAATAGTATTACTTTGGAAGATAAAATTACAATTTTAAGGATTGATCATTGATGAAAATCAAGAGAAATTAAGCTGTAAACTACATCCAAGTCAAGGAAGATTTAGATAAATTATAGAATATATGACTATTGACGTGAATAAGAAAATTTGATAAGTGTTCTTTTGAGATTAATATGTACTTATAGGCCTAGACTGAATATATAAAAGATGATTAAGATTAGTACGAAACATCCTTGATTAATTAGTATTTGTCATCCACTCAATTATAAATAATTGTTGTTATCATAATATAATATATATATATAAGTTGTTCAGATTATAGATTATATTCTGTATAATTTTTTTGAATATTTAGAAGATGAGTATTATATAAGCTTCTTAAACTAGAAATCTATAAATGAGGAGTAAGTAGACTATTGTAGTGGATGAATAATTTTTACTATTTGTCGAGTATCAACTCGAGTAATTAGTTCTTAAGTTGTATTTTTACAACTATCTTTCAAAGGTCGAAACTTTACAACCTTTATTCATATACCGCGTATATAGCTGGCATTTAACTTTTTTGTGTCATTTCTACAGTTTAAAAATCCTTTGCGTTTTTTTGTGAGTTCATCATAATCTTTGTGTAAGCATTTCCTTCTTATTTATCGATGTCATTCGTTCGTTTTCTTTTCTCATGTGCACTCTAGTGGTCTCTTCTTCTTTTTTCTGATTCCTCGAATGAGAACAACTCTTTGGTAAGCAGGACACTCCTCTTCTTTTTTCTGATTCCTCCAATGAAACTACAACTCTTTGGTAAGCAGGGTAGTTGTTGCCATTGGAGAAGAATCGTCTTCGTGTTTTTCATTGAAAAGTTACAGTGTATCCTTCTTAATATATCTTGAGAGAATCTATTGATGAGTTTATCTCTTCTTTAACATATATTGTGACAATATGATCTAGGCTTGCAACCAACAACTCTAATAAAGTCTTTATGAAATGATTACAAATGATAAGGACTTTATCTTCATATATGAGGACTTTATCTTCATATATGAGTTTTTTTTTTTTTTCAAAAAACTCAACATCTTATTCTCCTTCTCTCCTTTTAAATATAGAATATTATAATTCACAACCTAATAGTTGAACATTTTTAAAGAAATTTTAAATATTCTACCATTAACTTCAAATAACCTTCAAATTAACAAATTCAAGATAAAAAAAATATACAAGTTCAAAATATATTTTTGATGTTAGGTTAATTGATTAGGGATTTTTTAACTCTATACCTTCTTCGTCATGTGAGTTATGTATTTCATTATAATAATAATAATAACAAAGTAAGTATTGTTCAATAAAAGAATAAACATAAGGAGTTCAATTGTGAGTTAAGCATTTTTTTGTTTTTTATAATATTTTACCTTTTTATTTTTAAATTAAATTATATTTTTTTTATAAAGTTTCTATCTTTTAATACACTTTAATATCTTTATTAGTGTTTTCTCTTGGATGTAGTTTCAAATGAGAATTTTGTTTAGAACATTGTGTCTCATGGAAAAGATAAGTATATTTTTTTTTTAAATCATCATACAAATTTCAACCATTTCCTTGAACTCCTCGAATAATCACTTGATTTAATGTTCAACCACGTCACTTATAAAATTAATTCGATTTCATTATCTTTTTAATCCTACTATTATGTTTATTTATGTTATTTAATTTGACCGTTTTATTAACAAAAAAAATAATTAAATTTTAAAAAAAATATAACAATATAATTCATATTTTTAGCCTATTGAGCTTGAGAGAAGAAGGAATATATTTATGTAAAAAATATGCAAACTCAGGAGGTAATGTTCTAAGTACACTTCTCCACAACTTTGCAATCAGCTACTACAATCAGCCACTATTTCATCATAAGGTGGTATGGAATTGGCCAAAACTTGGAGCCTGCTAAAATACTCTACAATCGTTTCTTATTCAGTCATGGAAAGAAGATCGTATTGCCTCCTAAGTAATTTATTTTCTCAGAATTTTCATATATTTGTTTCAATGTGTCCCACGTTGAAATCTTCTAAAAAAGGTTGCAGGTACACATTGATGCAGCAATACCCTCACCTTACAGTCCAGCCCTTTAACTTTTCTCCAGCATTTTTGGGAGGTTCTTGAAATCTAATCTTTACAACCTCTTCATCTTCTTGAAAACCAAGAATAACGTCCATTTATACACATCAATCATCATAGCTCTTCCTATCAAATATTAGAAGATTCCAACCTATTATACCTGCAACAGCAATGGAAGCATACTTTAACCTAAGTGCTTGTCCTCTCACACCTTCACAGTCCCATTCAGAACCATAACTCTAATACCAAGTTGTTGAAACAAGGCAGAGCGCACACACTAATACTCACACAAAGTAAAGCACACAAAAAACTTAAAGGAGATTGAGAAGCAACAGGCTTTCTCATTACACATAGAATTTACAAAGTTACTATAGTTACAGTTACTATAGTTACAAAATTTGGATTATTACAACATACTTTACTCCTTATTTCTCTTTACGTACATCCTAGTAAATTTAAAAATATCCATTCAACATCATTCTTTTTCTAAAAATGATGAATACTAGTATATATTACTAGTAAGGGAATAATATAAAAGTAGGGCCAAAAAGAAGGGAGAGGAAAGGAAAATATGGAAACTCTGATTAACATGAAATAAAGAGCTTAAGAAGAAAGACGTGAGAGGTAGGCATTGTAACTTAGAAGAAACCAGAAACACTCATTTGATGGAAGTCTGTACCATATTATGTAGGATTCCAAGAGCTGGCATTCACTTAACTCTTCACGAATATTGGTCGTTAATATGTCATTGCCATACAATTAATAAAGAATTTTTAAATGCAGATGTACTAATTAAGTGTCATGTCAGTACATCATAAATATACATCAAGAAAAGCTATGCGCTATATTTGAAGGATCAAACAAGTGAATGGGATGCTACTCTGAGAAGGTTTTAATTGTTCCTTGCTTCAAAAAGAGACGAACAAAGACATCCATGACAAAAACGTGAAGCGCTCGCTTCAAAAAGGGACAGCCAAATGAGTAATTTGACAATAATAACGTAGTTTCTCAGAATACTAGGTACATTGGAAGGAAGGAAACTTAGTGCAATATAAAAAACAATTTTCTCTGAATACTTGGTTCTGTCCTTTATGCTCGAAGAAAAACTTTATTCACAATTAAGTCAATATTATTTGGTGTTTCGGAAGCTCTTCGTGGTTACAATGGTGGTATGGACCAGAACCTCTTGAACAGTGGAAAAACTTAACGTTTATGAATTTGAAAGTATATATATCACATGCGTGCTGCAATGGACAGACACAAACCTTCAAGTTCAACTCGCAAAGGTTATTCGTGTTAACATTAATACTCATTGCGTTTCACATCCTATAATCGATAACTAGTTAATTACACACGTACTACAGTTTTTATATAAACATGTTAAGGTTATTGGCAAGGGATCAAATGAATAATGTTACACTGATCTGAGGATGTCTCAACCATTATCTACCTTGATAAAGGCCTTCTCTTCATTGCAGCTCTCAAATAAAACAGTAACAAAAGAAGCAATTTATCTGAATACTTTACATTGTTCTTTTACGTTGGAAGCAAAATTAATATTCGCTTATAAACATTTTTTGGTGTTTTTGCAGTTGTAGCTCTTGACCCTTCTAGAAGTGAACTCAAACTGATGAGATAAATGATAGTGTGTGAAGAAAAAATAAAGTTGGAGGACGATGTGTACTAGTATTAGATAGTATATATAATAGGGTCCATAAGAAGAAAGCCAAACTTTGAATTAACAGGTAAAGTTTATTGATAACAAGATTGATATTGTGAAATTCACATATGATAATCAATAGCTAATTACAGTAGAGGCACAAACAAATTATTTAGAGCCAGGAGACTGAGATTTTGGTTTCCTACTGCTGGACTTGAGCTTGGCAGTGAACTTCTGACTCAGAAACCCGCTTCTTGTATTGAGCAATGAAAGCTGCGGCTCTCATGTCAATGACAGGATCAGCCACCCCCCAGCGACCTCTGTCCTCATCACTGGGCCAAACTCTGGTCCATTGCTTTGGTCCATCATCATAAGCATCATAATGCCCTCCTCTTTGTCTGTTGCTAGATTTGAAGATGTTGAAGACAGATTTGAAGGAGGAAGACTTCCTTTGCCTGTTGCCACCCATGGCTAGTGCAAACACTAGAGAGAGTAGTGAGGCTTTGGTTGGTGAGAATACTAGGCTTAGTGAGTGGGACAGAAAGAATGGAAGAATTGTCTTGTACCAACTTGCAGGGTAGGGGTCTCAATTTATATAGTACTACTAGACGTCCTTTGTTAAGCTAAGAAGGGAATCTGATTCAATTATGGTCCAAACATGCTCACATGGGACAGTAAACAATTATTTAACGTTTGGGAAGGGCACATCTTATGTGCTCCAGTGGTTTGGTTTCTTGCTTGACCTGAGAACTCATGTGATTGGTTTTGTTTTGGTTCTGTTCCTTGTTCAGTGATGCACAATATTTTGGCTCTGAGATTTGGTTTCACGTTAACTTTTCACACTCTTTTCTCTTGTAATTAACGAACACTAAACTGTTTCTGCATGAGTCTGTGCACATGTTGAACTAGACAGATAGCTAGCAGATTTGGTTAATCTCCTTTTTCTGTTAAGTATTTAGCAATTGGGAGTTGGCCACTGTTGAGAATGCCACATTGTTACTAGATTTATCCAAGCTTGATATATGATGATACTAAGTTTATTTAACTTGTAAAATAAATCACAAAAGTGTTCAAACCTATTCCATTGATTTTTTAATCAATGGTTATAAATTTACACTTTATACTCTAAACCTATCATCAGTCATGCTAGAGGAACTAAATCCAAGTTTAATATAGCCTAAGGAGAACATTCTCACAGCTAGGTAACATAGCATATTGCATAATATATAATTGTGAAAGAATGTAGCATTCTTACAAACTGCATGGTGGCTGTTCATGATAGCACTGCTAGGATAAAATGAATAGTAAGATGCATTTATTTATACTTATCATATTAAAATAGACAAGGCTAAACAAAACAGTATTATTAATTTAGTGTGAGGAATAAGATTAATGGATTGTTAACTAAGTGAAGAATGAAGAAAGGTAGTCAAAAAACTGCTTTATTGATATGGTTCATGCATATCACAGGATAGTATGGTTTAGGAGTTTTTGAAATTTTAAAAGAAACAGATAAAGGTAATTTGAAAATAAAAATATAACAAAAGTTGGGTCCCCTTTTCTTCTAAGTTATTCTCTTCACCAGGAAAAGTGCTTAGTGGCCTCAAACCTGTGGCTGCCACCTGCAGGAAAGGCTCATATAAATATATTGAAAATACATTTACTAAACTACCACCATTACAAGTTTTTACTTGTGGAGTACTTAAACCCAAACAAGCAGTAACTTGTTTCTAATTTTTTTTTCTTCTATCACTGCTTGCAAGTTGTCAAGTTTTGGGAATCTAAAAAATATCTAGTTTTAAATATTTGTTAAGGGCCAGAGTTTGGTATACCCAATTTGCACTCTTAGACACGGATCTCTAAATATTATATTTAGGTTCTTTTTTGAATTAGAACTGTTATTTTAAGTCATTATGATTATGCTCCTTTGCTGTAATCCCATTTAAGCTTCAAAAGCTACGAACAACAGAAGAATAACGTTTGTTTTGCGCTTCATACTTAAATCACAAGCTTTGCATATTTCTAGAACAATAATAGCAAATACTCTCCTTCAATGGGCTCAATGAAGAATACTTAGTTTTGGAACATGGTGTCACCAAAATAGAGTAGGATGGAATATATTTAGAGATGGGAGCATATATAGTGAAAATATTTAAAAGTTAATTGAATTTACCTTATTTTAATTGATTTGGGTTAAATTTGACTGGATAATCAGATTGAATAATTAAAAAAATAAAATACAAAATATAGAAAGATAAAAAAAATGTATTGATACGTAGTGAATCAAATTATTGTTGTTTCAATTCTTCTTCCTAGTTACCCACACAGAACTATAAACTTAAAAATTTGAATAATAACTATCCAAAATAGATATTACTTTTTATGTAAAACATTCAATCCACTTCATTGAATAATTATATAATAAGTTGAGTCCAATTATTTTTAAAGTTCAACTTAATTTTATAATATTCAATTCATACATTTTTCAACCTCCATATAATTTCAGAATATAATAGGATAATTAGTCTTTTTTTTTTTTGTGTAACAGTTTTTTGTTGGTTAATTATTTATTACAATTAAGGTTAGGATGAGAAGTAAAGTTGGTTTTGGAGTAACTTCATCCTCCTTTTATTTATTTATATTATATGTATTAGTTTTATGTGCTTCAAAATAGAAATATTCAATCTATGTATATAAAGAAAATGTTTTTGCTAGAAGCCAATAATGAAAGCAGGAAAGGGAAGCAGGATTCGATGAAAGCAGTGAGTCTTACAACTGAGACACTTTTGTATGATGGATACATCTTCTCATATTCTCTACTCTTTAACCTTCCACCATTCAAAAAATTAATGAAATTCTATTTCATTTTTCCACAACTATTCTGTGACTGCCTAAATACATGGAAAAGGAAAATGAATGACAAACTTTGCAATTACTCTGTGAGAAATGAATCATCTTGTTCAATTTATTAACTCCATTGAATATAATATGATAGTAGTTGTACACACATCACATCTATTCAAATCCTTTACTTGTTAGTTGCCATGATTATAAAGGAGAATTTGCAATGAGAATTGTAATGAAAGGTTAATAAAGTAAGTTGGAAAAATACACTTAACTGTCTAAGGGTTACTTTTATTCCAAACATTTTAAGGCTTCAAGCCAACCAGTAAAGAAAAGGAGACTAAGGTGGATAAAGGTTGTTTTGGATGTTGTAATTGTCTTCCTTTTTGGTAATTCACCTATCCGATGCATATATCATTATCAAAATTGTACGGATCTTTAATTTAACCTTCAAAGTATTCGCATCTTATAAAATATAAATATGTTAAAGATGATCTATTTTTTTTATAAAGTTGGGTTAGTACCTCCTTTCTCAAAGAAGATTGCGGTTTATTCTCTTTTTCATTTTATTTTGCCTCATCGGAATGGAAAGGGAAACACGGGCCAAATCCTGTTCAAAGTTAAACCAACAACCAACCCCATAACTAAAAACTAATCCCATTCAAAGATGTGATTACTTTTTTATTCATCTTTGAATTGAATTGAGTTGAAAGTTCTAAGAAAACTTCAACTTAGGTTGAATTTGGATGCATAAAATTTATAATCTTTAATAAGAAATCTCTCCTAACTAAAGCTATAAAAAGATATTCACCGTCCTAATAAGACCATTCAAAATTGTTATATTTTTTAACCTCTTTTATCTCTACTTAATGATTATTTATATTGGTTATTTCTTGAAAAAAAAAAAAACTCTCTATGTCCAAAATTCCTCTTTCCCCACATTATTGTGCAATTTCCTCATTTGTAGAGTACTTTCTCTCAATAACTCCTCAATAACTTATTAATCAAATACTAGCTAGAAACACTACAAAATTTACTTAGTAAGATGAGTATAATACATATGGTAGTCATACCTTCATTATCTATCTATTGAAGATATCTTATCATTATTTGTTATCTACAAGATAATAATATTATTATTATTGATATTTATATTTTGTTAAACTTATCTTAAGTGTTTTATCATTCTCTATAAATATGAATAGGATAAATGAGTAAGTTAGATTTTGTTGTAGGTGAAAAAGTTTCTCTAAAGTTCGAATGCTTTTTCCTTGTAGCATTCAAGAATCATATGCCTTCCTTAGGTTGTTTTCCACTTTAAACAAAGTCTTTCTCGTGTAGGGAAAGTAAATAAAGTTTCCTAAACAAGAAACTAAGTTTCTTAAATCAGTGATAAATTTAAAATATCTAGTCATATACTAATCTTAATTATGTGTTAAGTCCAATCTTAAGTCTTAATTACCAATAGAGCCAAGTCCCATCTTGAATCAAAAGGCCAAACATGGCCGATTTTAATACGATATTTGATGAGACGGTACATAAAATTATATTGGTAATAAAACAATTAATATATTATTTGATAATATTAGATATTTCCAACTCTATTTTGACGATAATTTATTGATTATCTTTCTATAAAATATCATTCATGTCCAAAATACCCCATAATATTGTGTATGTCCTTATTAGGAATATACTCTCTAGATCATCCTTAATTACTCAATATAACTATTTATAACGAACAGAGACTCAAATATACAGATTGTTATAGTTAATACACAACCAAATCTAAACAACATTAACCCTCAATTAAATCTAAATGAATAAATCTCAATTTACTTTTAAGAAGACAAACCTTCAAAGTTACATGTATTTAGTATAAAAACAATTTAAATAATAGTAGGGATTATGAATACTGATGAGCACATGAGGTAACAATTTGTATATCTTATCAATGACATGATTATAAAAAAAAAATAACGAATGAAAAAATGTACTCACAAATACCTATTCGTGAAGAATTTAAATGGATTTTTTTTTTCTACCTGTTTTTAAACAAGTCACAGACGTACTACTCACTGCCTATAAATATACATTTATTTTAATGTTTTTTTTTTCTGAATATAGGCATGTCTATTGTATGATTTTATTTGAATGTATGTTTTAAAGAGACTGATTTATAAAGAATTTGAATAATTTTATCTTTTAGTAAAAGTTTATACACTTACGCTGGAAGAAAAATGTGTAAAAAAAACACTAAATTGTATATAAATTATACATGGATAATTGTGGTCACTCGGAATATCAGACAAAATCCACAAATAGTTTTACAAATTAATATCTAAGCGCTAAAGAGATGGATGCATATATATATATATATATATATATATATATATATATATATATATATATATATATATATATATATATATATATATATATATATATATATATATATATATTGTCCCACAAGATGGACAATGGGTAACTATTATTTATGTTCATATCGATGTTATCTTTAAATAATACGAAATATGTCGGTAAAGAATATTTCACTAAAAGTGTGTTAACATTTAATTGGTTAAAGTTAAAATATGTGTTGAAAATTTAAGTGACTGCATTATTTTTTATTTGATGGAGTGATAGGTGATTTGACTATGACTAATTTTATTTAATTAATAAATGTTAGTAGATTGTTTTATAATATCATATCAAAATTGTCTTTAAGGTATATTTTAAAATATAAATATTTTTTAGTCAAAAAAATTAGTCGATAAAATAATTATTTCTTAAAAATTAATAGTTATTTGAAAATATTATTTATTAATTGCTAATAATAATTATTAAAAATTAAAAGAAAATCTAGTAAATAAAATTATTTAAAAAAAAAATCAAATGCATATATAAAGATAAAATAGTAATTTATCCCAAACAATTCTCACCAATTCACCACTTTCTCCTAATTTCATACACTATTTTCTTTCTCAAAACTTTTCTTATGAATTATCACAAACACATAAACCAAATACATATTATTCTCATAAATTATTTCAAATCAATCATCTATCGATAACTAGTAAATAGTAAATAATATAATAGAAAGAATACATAGTAAAACCTAAATCAATAATGCATTAGGATATTGATAATTGAACGAATTCTTACCATCTACCTACCTCTATAGTAATGGGGTTTCCTATTTGATCACTCGATTAACCTTCAAATATTCTTCATGGTATCACTTTTATTCTTTAAAGATTATATCATTAAATTAACAAATTAGTGTTGTTTATGGCCACTGTAAGAACCATTATATGTGACACTTTATTTTAGTGACAAGATTAAAAGGACAAGGGTTCTAAAAGACTAACATAATGAAATAGGTAACTTTTGAGGTTAAATTGGGCGGTTTCCTTTAGCAATTATAAAAATATAGATATACTTTATGCCAACAAAGTGCACATTGCACAATATAATATTTGGATGTATGATTGTGCAATCCTTTTCTTTCATTTGGTACCTATCACACATCAATCAAACATGAATTTAAATACCAATATAATTAGTGCGCATAGTTCATTCTGAGATCGTAGGTCCAGAACAAATAATTTGGAAAATGAGTTTACAGAAGTTGCTAGAACGCACTATTTTTCTAACCATTATTTGGTAGTACTCTAAGTCTTTTTCATAAGACAACTTAATTTGGACGAAATTTGATTTTTGGTTTACGAGTTTTAGGTAGAAGACAACTTAACAATACAAAATATAAAAAAGATTTTGAGTATATGGGGTGGCATTAGGCTTATTTTTAGTTGTTACTGATTTAGTTTAGTTTCAAATGAATTATTTGTTCTAATTTTGTTTTGAATGCTACAAAATAGTGTCATGTTTTTCATATTAAAGATATTTAACCAGTTGAAGGTGATTATGTTACTCCTGCGAAGCAAATGGAACGGCTTCAAATGCTTCCTTTTATTCAGTATAGACATTATCCCAAGATCCTTTGCTCGAAACTCAATTTGAGAGCCACAATTTAATGAAACAATGTATTTTGTTAAAAAAAGTGTTGTAGACAAGTTCTATGAATGTACAGAGACCAGTCATTGTTTAGCTTTTGCAGAATCAGATGCTTAAACATCACATTCAATGCATGGCAAATACGAGGTATATATTTTTGGGCAAAATTAACTAACTATACATTATTGAATATTTGAGAGGGAAAAGAACAGACATTATTGTCCCCATTTTGTATTCATGTTGCTTGTTTACTCTGATTTAGCACTGTCAGTAACGATCCATTGGCCTTATCATTTGGCTATTGCTATCTTCATTGCACATAACATAAGGGTACAATACATAATCTACGGTTCAACATGGTGTTTGATGAAAATGATCCCTTCAAGTATACAAGCACACAATACTTGAAGGCGCATAGTTTCACAAGTGTGTACATTCATGAAAACTATAACGTGAACCTGCGAGGACGAGCTTATTTACAAGACATTAACAAGTTCATTAAATACAACATAATCTCCCACACGTCTTCTTAGGCAGCTTTGGCGAAACCCACTCTGAGATTCCCATAGTCAAAGACAGTGTGATATACCCTCATGAAAACATCCCCAAGAATCCTTCAAGTAGATAGTCACAGCAATATTAGAAAAAAATAATATCAAAGGCAAAATAGAACAATAGTCGTGAATCGTTCCATGCATAGTTGTTCTGTGCTATTCAAGTGTATGCATAAATAATATAAATGGATTAACATTAGAAGGGTAGCATACCAAAGAGGACCCCGTGGAGGAGGAATGTCAAAAGCAATAAACCCACTAATGCAAACTTCTGCAATGCCTTCTCCAGTTTTCAGAATATACTGAAATTACACAGCATTTTCAGAACCAGAATAAAATAAATAAAAAATCTCTAAGATTGGCCTTGGGATATAGATAGATAGGAAATGCCACAATTCATAGTTCAATATGCCCTCCAATTCAATTATTTGTCTACATTTGAAAAGTTATTGTTATTAGTTTTGCTTTAAACTAAAATTTCATATTTCCACTAAAAAGCCAAAAATATTCCACATTTAATGTTGTTTTCACGCTAGCTTTAGATTTATGGAGTGTAATATCAAAGTTTGTAAACCCAACCTGCTCAGGAGTGAGGGTGAAAGGTTTGTCTGCAACGGTAAATGTGATGTTTGGTAATGCAGAAATGCCATTACAGTTGACTACTGACTCTCCATTTGGACTTGGCAAGCTCTCGCACAGCTGCCAATTATCAAGTGAAAAAATTCAGCACGACATATATGTAGTGATATAAAATGTAACCAACAATTAGGGTTTCTGAAAAGGATGGTAGGCCTACCTGATTTACATAGTTGAAAACTACTTCCTTGGTCTTCTGTTGTTTTAGTTGATTCTGAATCCAAACCACAAGCATCTGACAGGGAGTGCACAAGACAGTATCTTTAGCTGACAACTCTCTCTGTTCCTTTTCGGTCACCATCTCAATTCCATTGCTGCAGAGTATTATGATTCAAAGAAAATTTAGGAGTCTGTTTCAGCCAAAATCTGATAGCATTTTAAGTAACAAAAGAACTTAACTCTCTCAGGCAAAAGAAGAAATACGTAAACCAGTAATTGTAACCAATGAAGAAATTTAGGAGATTGTTTTAGCCAAAATCTGATAGCATTATAAGAATAGAACCTAAATTCTCCCAGTGGCAAAAGAAGAAATTTATAAACCAATAATTGTAAAGAAGGGTATCAAGCCCCGAGAAAATGGTTCCTAAGCTCACAGTCAGGATATTAACCATCCCAACAACATCTTCAAACCATTACTCTATTTAAGTGCACTAAACCAAATATGTTGAAAGGGCATACAAAACATTGATATATAAAATTGCTCATTACAAATTTAAACAAAAAAAAAACTCCTGACCTCTCTGATTGACCCCTATGGGCAGAACATAAACCAACCTGTGAACACACATCACCAGGTCGTACCTGCAAATCAAGATTAAACACACTTAGGTCTGAGGAGTGAAAACACGTGAAGGGAAAGGGCAAAGACAGCAAATCAAGGTGAAAGGAAAACTTCAACGTCAGGCAAGAGAACTTACCCCAGATATCAAGAGATCCCATAACATTTCTCCATATTCCGAAACAACTTCCTTACATTCTACGCTTAGAACTCCTTCAGCTCCAATAGCATGATTGATTTCAGTTACAACAGTCTGAAATTAACAGCGCGTCATAAAAATTATAAACGGAAAGTTACAAATATCAAGTCTTCAATGAAACGTAAGGACTCACAGTTGGACCAGCAAGCAAAGATGTTCCTGAATCCACAATAGCAGCACAGCCACCCTCACAGACACCTAAAAATAACAGTGATATATGTCAGAAATAGAAAAATTTCATAATCAAAGATTATGGCTACAAAAAAATGTAAAGATATGGTAAGTACACATATCACAAGTCTTCAAAATACGCTACAGTGTGTGAGAGGGAATAACACAAGCCAGGTTTTGTCCTTATACCATATTCTAAAACCTTTCGGACAACTGAAACTATTTATATAGCATTGAAGAAGAACGAAATGAAGTCACCTGTTGAGAGACCACCGATGAAAAAATCTCCCATTTCAATCTGAAAAGGAAAATATTCTTGTGAGCCTTTCCAAAATAAAGCATACATTCCTGATCAAACTTAATTGTTTTGCTAACCTGCCAGTAACCTTTTCTAGTAACCGGAACATAAGTGTGATTTCCTTTGAAGTGTTTTGGATCAACACCTCCGAAAACTAGTTCACCACCCTCTTTTGCATATGGATCCCCATTGAGCCAAAAAGAGAACACCTGCTCACTTACAAGATTTTGCTGCACCATATTGTACCTGTAGTTTATAATGGATCAGTAAATGAAAAGATATAAAAGGTTTACCAATTGGTCTGCTGACATGGATATCAGAAGCGAATGAACTAACAAAAGGACATGATGAAACATACCATACTGGCACAGCATTTTCAACTGAGATCTCCTGAAACCCAAGCCCAAGTAATCCATCAAACTTCGCTAACAGAAAGGAAAGACTTCCTTCTCGAGTTGCCTCAATGAAATCCTACAGTTAAAAAGAATAATATAATGGTAAATTCTCTAAAGTATTGCTGCAAAACTGTACAGTCTAGATGTGGGAGCTCATGTATATAAGAGGCACTCACCTGTTTCTTTACAACAATATCACCAACTTTAACATTATCTTTACTGAAAAAACCAGATATTGATCCAGATCCATATCTTATTCTACATGATGTTCCTGGTTGACAAGTAAAAAGGTGAATTGAAACATATTAACAAGCATCTGCATAGAATGCACTATCATATAATGTGGTGGTTACATGATGGCATCCACCACTATAATAATTCTGCATAATGAGAAGCTGGCATTACCATTTTTTGCATATGTTTTGGACTTCTTTGGCTTGTACCAATGATGGGTATAGCAGGCAAGCTGTAAGAGAACATTAATCAACAGGACTGATTGATAGTACACAATGGCAAAGATTGAATGCAGAGAAGTTAAGTTGAACTCACAGAAAAATAGCACTTTGATGATGGAACCCATAGGTTGGAACTTCCAGTATCAAATATGACATTAAATTTCTGCGGCGGTGTGCCAATTCCAATCTCTCCATAATATTGTGCAGCCAAATAATTCTTCAAAGGTACTATGCCCTCATCGGTTGGTTTGCCAACATACTGATCATATGCACCCAACACAGGTCTGCCTAATCTTAGCTTTTCTCGTACCATTCTAGCTGTTCTGATACTATCAAGATCTAAATCTCTCTTCTTCAAACCAATTCTCATAAGTGCACACGAGAAAGAAGGAAGAAGTGAGCATGTCAAAGCCCACAAACAAAAGGTGAACAACAAATACGAGTTCCCCATCTTCAGAGAGAATCTGCATACAAGGGTAGTGTAAGGGTAAGTCAGATATATAGTCCCAAATTTACATTCTAAGTAGCAATATGAACTAGCTTGTGCATGAACTAATTCCCAAAAGTTCTCTCAAGTAGTTTCTCTATCTTTTTTTCTAACTTCTACATAAACGAAATTTAGGAAAGTGAAATTCACTTTTTCTTCCCTAAAGAGCTTATGGAGAAGATCGTCCAAGGATACCCATATTTGAAATTTTGTTCAAAAAAACACGAGTGAATTGAAAAAAATAAGAAGAAAAAATTAAATAAACTTTTTCCATACGCTAAAATGAACTTACACATAAATAAATTAGCTTATAGAAAAGTTAATCTATAGAAGTTGTCACATGTTATCCTCCCTAAAAGTTTATTTAACGTATGCTGAGCTAATTTTAACTAATACAAAAACCTTATGTTGTTTTTCTTTCTTCTCTTTTTCAACCGGAGCTTGTAGAAAATTTTATCTAAACAAAACCATCGTTAAAAGTAAGATCTTCATCAACAAACTTCATCATAAAAGGTATTAATGGAATCATTACAACGTATCCCAAATCTCATAAGTGGAATCTTAAGAGGGCAACATTTGTCTTCTTCATCTTATCTCATTTTAATGTTTCTTCTCAGTTTATTTATCTATTTCTACACTCGTTTAACCCATACACGAAAAGATATGAAAAGAAAAACCCTTTTTCTGGTAACAATATCAGACAGGTCCGCAAATCCACAAGCGGAATATTCGAACAGATGCATCAAAAGAAAAAGAAAAGCTAAGAGTGAGACCAAACATGTTTATACAGTAGCACGGAAACAGATCAAAACCAGCGGAAAACTGAGGATAAGATATCACCAGAAAAAAGTCAACTGAACTGAACTCAACATAGGATCATGAAACCATAAACAAAGAAAAAAAAAAGTTATTCAAACCAAACCTCTAACTACAGCAAAATTAGGACAAGTAAAATCTAGTAGAAATTAGGAGAAACCAACTGACTTGAACTCACTGGGATGATTATATGATTAAAGCTTCCATTTTTTTAGGGGGGTAAATGTGATTAAATCTAAAAGATCAGAAAAATCAAACCTTTTTAGCTACTGCAGATGCTTGTGCAGTAACTAGCGTTGTACTTCACTAAGGTTCAAAAGAGTAGAGAGAAGAGTTTGATGGAAGAACACGTTACCTAGACTGTTGGGAAGGTCGCTACGAGGAGCAAATTGGAATCTTTTTAGGTGCCAACTATATATACCTACAAACAATAATTTACGTTAATTAGTTAATTACTAAAAAACCATATCTATTATGACATCAACGACGCCATGCTTTATCCTATTATCTGAATATTTACGTAATTATTTAATAGAGCGTGGCTGTCGCGTGCTCCAGCAAAATACTTTAGTTTATTGGTGTGTAGCACATTATCCTTAGCTTTCGTTGATTTTATTTTTTTTTATTTATTGGAATTGAATATTGAGTTACATCAATAGTTCAATATTCACAAAAATATAGTAAAAAAACTTTCAACAATGTCCTGCCAAATAAGTTTTATGAAACAAATTTATCCATAATTTATACTAATAAATTAATGGCTAATTTGATATTGAATTTTATTTTTCTGCAAGCTTTATAATATGTTGTAAAATTCATGTATCAAATACTCATTAAATGGTGTGTTGAGATATAATTTTGAAGAATTGAATTATAATTCTTTGTTTTTTCTATAAACTAATTGGTAATTGGTTTATACATTCAATAACTAAATGGTTATTTATTCATAGATTATTAGTGAAAATGTGAAGAAAAAATAAAGAAATTATCGAATTTCACAGAAAGAAATCACGGTGAGAAGATCATATGTGGAACATAATAAGTAAAATGAAATGAATAATAATATTAATAATTAATAAAAAAATAAATTAGTAGTAATAAGTATTTTAAATTAAGTATTATCATAAATTAATATTTACCTTGCCCTTTTTTTCTGTTTCTCTGCTGTCAAACTATTCTTATTTCAAGGAGAAATTAACTAATCTTTTCTGAGCTTATATTTTTGTAATTTTAAATTGTATATTTACTTTTTTTTATATTTCTAAACAATTAAGATTCGCTCTCTTTAATTTTCAAATTCATATTTATTTTTTTTATATTTTTAGTAAATAATACTTATTTATTATATTTTTAATAAAGTGACATTTAATTTCCTTATTTTATTTAAAATATTGTATCAACTATAATTTTAATAAAAAAATGTAAAATTTTAAAAAATTAAAGTTCTAAAATATTAAAATTATAAAATAATTAAAAAATATTTTTATAAAAAAAATAAGAAACATATCACTAATGTTTTTTATCAGCAAATAGTATCAATGATGTGAATGTTGTTGACTAAAAGATATAAAAAACCGTGAATGTTATTATTAAAAGTTTGAAAATATGTAAATATTTATTAAATTTTACTTTTTTTATTATATTTTTTCACCGTTTTTTTTTTCACTTAGCTTTTTCTCTTTCTTTCTTTTTTTCCCATCTGCCTGACCGTTTAACTGTAATTCAAGAGAGGGGAAAATATAGCACAATGCTATTTTTCAAGGGAAGATAAATTGAAAAGGTAGAAGTATTTTTGCGTATAAAAAATTTAACATTGGAAAATTCCGTTGAATTTTAGCTTTTTTGTCTTACCTTTTACAAAAATTTAATATTTTCTAACATAACAATAATAAATATTTTATATTAAAATGCATTGTATTCTTTATCCAGTAATAAGAAATTGTCATATGAAAATATACATTGGACAATGTACTTGATAAAAATATATTCTGATTATATTACAAAATTGAAGTAACAATTATCTGTTTACTTCATATGTGTATATCTGTATTACATTATCCGGCTAAAAGGTGGGCTATGTTTACACTAAGCGGGCCCACTTCAGTCCGGCCCAGTCTCTCTTCAAGGCACAACTAGCGTAGAGGCGCTTTCTTCCTTGCAGTGATTAGGCAGCAAAGTGACCTTCCTGTCTCTGGCTTCGGTGGCTTTGTATTTTGAGGTAATTCTCTTATCAATCTGAACTCAAGCTTTCATTCAACTTCACCTTCGTCAATGGTCGCCCTACTATAACATGTTCCTCTAATTCTGTTTCTGCTTAAAGTTTGGAATCTGGTTTTGTCTTTGGTTTGATGAGTGGATGCCTTGCATTTTGGGTGTTTGATAAAATGACCCCAAGAACAGGTTCACACGACTTTGGTTGAGACATCATATATTGGTAGCTTCTATTCTTTTTTAAAGAATAATTAGTGTAGAAAACTAGGAATCTTAATGATATAGAGGCTTCGCATTTTAGTACTTTGCTTGGATAAAGGGTCTATAAAAGCATAACTGGTATGCAATTTACTGTCTTTATGGGGACTAACGTCCAATTCGACAAATTCTTCTATGGCGCCTATACGAGACAAAAAAATAAATAAAAGGTAAAATGAATTCAGCTTCTTCTGTGAGCTAAAATCAACTACTAAACTTTTCTCTTTCAACTTCTTCAATTGTTAAGGTGCATAACTGGTTTAACTTATGAAAGAAACTAATGCATTTTGCATTCTTATTTTGTTCTTCTATAATTTGTTATGAAAAAGGTTATTCAAACAAGACATCAATTCTAATTCTCATTATGAGACAATACCTCCAGGGTAGTCTGAAATGTGACTTCTTTGAATTATTACTAAATTAGAAGTTATCATAGCGAAGTTCTAATAAAATAAAACAAGTAGTTCTCACAAACTGTAATATCGTGGCATCAACTTTATAGTTTTCTGTGCGTACAACGAATCTTTCTTTTATTGTATTTGATTTTCATTTTACATCAGGCACTTTTAAGTTTATGTTTGACATTTCTCATGTGCTTTCTAACTGTTAGAGTGAATTCTGCTTGCATAGCAATGACAAGCACACTGATGCAAAGTGACTTTGTAATATGTTTACTGTTAAATTGAAGTTAGAGGTATTCTATTGAAAATTAACTCTTAACCACCCGGGGTGTCTTTCTGTAGGTAATTACACCATGTCGCTGAGGCGTTTCTTTGGCTTTTCTGATGGTGAGGTCATGAGGTCTGATGCAAAACCTTGTTCTCGGCTAATGAGGCACACGGCTGGAATCTATAGTGTTGGAGGGGCATTAGGATTTTGGATCCTTTGTCGAATGCATTATGGTTTGTTCTACCTTTCACTCTTGCTTCCTTCTAGTTCTCACTGAACTTTGCTATTGAATTGCTGATAATATTGCTTTGCTGTGGATGATGATTAAATTAAGCACCGCTTTTCTGGAGCATTTTCTTCACAGTTTTAATGTTTTGTCGAATCACTAAATCAACTAGTTTAGACCTAGAGGGAAAAGGCTGGGGTAAAAACTTATCTTTCTTATTGATTACACTGTACATAGGATAAATTACTGCGAACCTCATGGCCTTGCAGTAGCAGGTTGGTCCTCCAATGTTGGTCTTCCATGCTCTGCAATGGTGGGGTAGCACTTACAAGACTTCAATAGTTAGTAAGTAAAGGTAACGTGCCTTGAGTCAGCTAGGTTTAGAGTTTTTAATAACCTTCTGAAGTTCTTCTCTTTTAATCACCCAGATGGACAAGTCATTTGGGCCATGCTCTTGCCAGAACATATATAGATACAAGAAGAAGCTAATATATAAAAGAATGGAGTTAGGTCTAACGATATGGCTTTTTCCTGTAAAGAAACTCTTATAAAGTCCTTTTATATCCAACTTTGATCTGTAAACACAATTGTGAGCCAACATGACTGGAGAAGCTTTATAGTCCGGTATTTAGGATTATGAAATCTAATTATAACTGTTATTTCACTGCAATGGAGCCGAGTGAGTAGTCATTGCTGTTTGCTTCCGCCTATATTCTCTCTCTCTCAATCTCTGTTGATCACGCAGGTCCTCGAATTACAAATCCTAGGAGCCTTCGTTGGGCAGCATGTGGAGCTGTAACTGTAAGCTCAAGCACGGCTTTACTGGTTCGTTTACTTAGTCCTGAATGTGAGCCCCAGAATATAGCTGCTTACGACAATAAAAAGTAACACTGATATTGTCACCCCTTTCCTTTCTCGCTATTAATTAAGATAGAAAAGGGAAAATTATGAGTTTTTGAGAACCTTTTCTCCCCAGGAAATGGACGTATTGAAATCACATCACTCTTGTAACATTATAATATTTGCTAGGTTGCAAATATCTTGCATATGTTAGTTTTATGGTATGGATTTCATTTTGTGGCATCACACAGGGAAAATTAGGCTAATTACTCTCACTATTAATTTCTATTAGAAAGGGTGATATACTTTAATTCTCTAGTTTCTCCCCTGAAAAATTTTGGAATGAAATTTTCACAATGTATAAAACACATTTCTAAGAGTCCACTTCGGAATAAATGGAAGGCAACGGATACTGGACAAAATATCCTTGATAATGATGGGGCAAATTCTTCCTGCAGTTCCGTACTTTTCTTCTTGCACCTCAATACTTTCAAAAATACCAAAATAAATTTTGAATTTCAGCTAAAATACAAATTTTAAATAAGAAAAAAAAATAGATTATATAATTTAAAATACAAAAATTATATATATTCTAAATTGTGCGTTAGAAGAATTTGTCTAACTACATGGTGCAATCAGGTTTTGGTGCTGAATTTGTGCCTATTTTCTAAGTAGTGGGCTGTTAGGACTGACAATGAAGTCGGTCATTTATGCAAATCAACTCCTCTTTACAGAGTACATTATAAAAGATTTTAGGTTTAATTACCTTTTCAGTTGTATTATTTATTTATTTTATTTTATCTCACTATTAATAAAATGTTGAATTAAGTACCAATTTTTAAAACATAACAATATGATTAATTTCTATTCAATTAATAACAAAATGGTTAACAAATATAAACGGTTTTTATTTATGTATAGTACAATTTATATTTAACACATAGTAACAATTTATAAAATTAATGATATTTATGGTACCATTTTTATTCTGTTTTGTTGTATTTCACAACCGTTTTATTTTTAAACATTTCCATGTTTTAAGCATTATTTTCTCATCTTATTCACTTATAATTTTTATCATTTTTAATATTTTATATTTTTTTCACTTTTTATATATTTATAAACATTATATTTAAATATTTAATTTTATTGAAAAAAGGGTGAGTGTTATTATATGTTCATAACATATTAACTTTTTGGTACATGCTATGACAGTTTCAAGAATAAAATAATTGCGAGATTTAAATTTGAAATAAAAGACATATGAGAAGCAATAATTTTGGATATTAGAGTTATAAGTTATGATGAACTTATCCTTTAATTTGTATCACGATTTTGTATTCATTTCATATCTTTACTGTATTCGAGAATACATTATTGAGAACATTGATAATTATTGATGAAGTATCTCATTATAAAGTACTAATACTTGTATGAAGACAATAATTTATATATTCTTTTATTTTGACAATGTGATTTTAATTTAGATTCCTACAATTACACTTATATATTTTTTATTTTTATAAAATTTCATACAATTTTTTAATAT
>Ga0209700_102158_pt1 | contig 40353 bp, 18 predicted proteins | sample SiratroredBW_FD_187528 | JGI IMG/M metagenome (GOLD analysis project Ga0209700, IMG submission 187528) | Root nodule microbial communities of legume samples collected from California, USA - Siratro red BW (SPAdes) (version 2) | ecosystem: Host-associated > Plants > Roots > Nodule | place: USA...
AAAAAAAAAAAAAAAAAAAAAAAAAAAAAAAAAGAGAATATGAACCAAAATCTGGAGATTCTATTCTTTCTCTACCCCCCTCCTTTTCTGCTTATTTTTTATTTATTAAAAACAGTAACTAACTAGAATCACAAGCTGAAAGGAATATACTTTGGGGGAGAATGGTTCCAAAACAATTATCACTGCAACTACAAAGAAAATGGCACAAACCATGAAACAGAAAAAGATAAAAACCACAATTAATAGAGTTTGCAAGTTCTAAAGCATCTAATACACACAAAAATTGAAAGTGATAGTGGGAGACCCAGAAACTCACCGATCAAAGAAAAATAAGGAAGCTGGATTTGGAGAAAAATCGTTGAGCTGAGAGACAGAGAGAGAGAGAAATGGAAGTATATGGAAGTTTTGCACTGAAAGGAAAAGGAGGCGAAAATGCAGAGAAAGCAGTGTATGTATTATGTAAGAATGAATGAATAAATGGAATTTAAAACACATTTTCTAGGTTGTTTTTTTCTTATTCCCCTTCACACCCTCCATTATTATTTACCATAACTAATGTACAAAAAGTAGTTTAAAAAGCACCTATTAAACTTTTTTGGTCTTAGATTGAATTCTTATTTAAATACAGAGTCATGCCACTTAATAAGCAGTTGGAGAAGATTACTTGAATGTGAAATTAAAATATTTAAATATCTTACAATTATAGAAAAAATGTTTTTTTCTGTTTTTGTATTTTATATATAATTTTGGTTTCAAACTATTTATTATACACAATTTTATCGATATTTTTTTATTCAAAAATTGTTAAATTGTATTTATTAGATTTATTTTTTTATTTATAGATTATAATAGTCTACTTTAGGACACGGAATCCTAATTTTTGCAATTTTGACTTTGACTAGCATAAACTTTGGTCTAATTTTTTGTTAATTCCTGATATGGGATCTAGTGCGCACCCTTACTTCTACACTATTATGAATCTAAATTTTTTACATTAGAATCAGAGCATTTATAAGTGGTAATATTATCTATTTTATTTGTTTAAATTATTAACACAATATACTGATACATATATTGCTTTAAGTAATTCATTGTATAATTCCTATTAATTTTAAAATTAAATTTTTATTTATTTATTCAATATTATAAAGTATTCATTATAATGTTTTACTCAGTTTTTAAAATTTTTTAAAATTATAAATATGAAAAAAATGGTAGTTCTATAAAAAAATTGTAATTTCAATATTGAATTGTCCATTTTTTTCTTATGATAAAAAAATAAAAATAAAAAATATTATATTTATAAAAATTTATGTCGGCAAAAATTAATTACAAAATAAATAATTTTTATTATTTTAGTATAGATAGTTATGATGAATATTTAAATGAGTGAAAAATAATAATTATTTAAAACTTAAAATAGTAAGAATTTATGTATATTAAAAAGAAACATATTCTTATTAGAAAAATATAATTAAGAATTTAAATTTTATAATAATTATTAAAATAAAAATTATTATGCAAGAAAACTACAAAAAATTTATCAATTCTATAATGTTATACTTATGTAGTATTTGAGAATAATTATTTTATTATAAATACTTTTATAAATAATAAAATTAATAAGATAAGGTTGATACAGATAAAATTGATAATAAATTGTGTATAGTAAAGCACTTTTAAAGAGGAGTTTTCATTAATGATTATAGATAAAACATTAATAACGTTTGTATTATTATTCATTACTCTTGATTTTTATAAAATTATATTAAAATATGTATATTTAGGACAATTTTAAATGCATAGTTTAGACAGTTTGATATAACTAATTCATATAAGTTAAACCTTTTTTCTACATACTTTACTGAGGAAAACTTTACAATAAACATTTAATTATATTCGTTAAATTAAAACCAACTATTTATAACGTCTATTGAATTCTAAATTTTGTGTTAATTAAAAATAAAAAAGGAAAGTTATAATTATATATTTTATATGAATAATTAATTTTAGCTTAATAGTTAAATATCTTAATTTCTCATGCTATTGCCTCACCTCTATTAAGTTGCAAGTTGGAAGATAGCTAATGATATTGTTTTTATAAGAAATTTTTAAATTTTCAATATATTATTTATTTTTGTTATTAATAGTTTTACTTCTAATAACTACTAAAGGCAAATTATTATTAAAAACAATAGTTGATGTTAAGTTAGGAAGTGAAAGATAAAAAGACCAAAACACGCATTTCACGAGTAATGAATTTAACTTTTGGTTGGTTAATAATATATCAATTATATCTCTATCTCGAGATTGAAACGGTCATATAACAGTAGTTTAGAAGCAAAGTATAATGTATATAAAAAGTGGACACACAAATATAAATTAGCTTAATTCATATAAAAATATTTTATTGATAATATAAATAAAAAAGACAAAAATATAGTATAATTATCTGAAAGGTAGCTACAAAAACTAATATGAAGATAGACAAATTAATTTAATTAATTATTATCTCATTATTAAGATCTAAATCAGGGAGTGAATAGAGGGTGTGAGTTGTTATAAATTATTTTGACATAAGATTAAATTTTTAGGAATAAAAAAATAATTAATATATCATTGTACTTATGTAATTCAATTTCAATGAATAAATTCAAAAGACATGTTATCAATTTCTTAAATGTGAATTTTATTAAGAACAAGCTTGATTTTATTAAATAAAAGTAAAATAACTTACATTTAACTATTCTAATAATTAATAAAAAATTCAGAACTTCTTAAATTTTTGTATTTCTTAGGTTGAGAGAGTAAAAATAATAGTATACACTCTACTTATTTACATTTCTAACCCTTAACTAGTTACATAACTGAAAAGGAAAACTCTGACCAAAACCTAAAAGTTGAATCCCATGATATAACTTTTTAGTTAAAAAGGCAAATAAAAGCTCAAAACAAATTAGCAAAAATATCATATTACATTAAAGTTATTTTGTTTTCTAGTTTGAACCTGAATGCTCGCCATATACGAGTTAAAGCCGACATCAATTTAGATTTGTTCTTTACCAAAATTTCTTTTATGGATAAATATAAATAGTCATCAATCATAATCTAAAAAACATTCACCAACTACTAAAATAAATAATTAAATTGTATAAATAAATGTTGCTAAAGTGTTTTATAAAAGTGGTGATAATATATATATATATATATATATATATATATATATATATATATATATATATATATATATATATTGTCAGATGCATGTTTTTAACATGAAAAATAACTTTTATACATTAATACATTTTTATCTGAAAAAATAAACAATATTTGCCTATACGCGACATTTTTAATTTTGGGATGCCTATTTTAAAATTTTTATATTAAGATCAATATATTTTTTCTTTAATCACTGAAAGGATATTTTATTGCTGAAACTGATTTTGATTTTTTAAAAAAAATAAAGGTTACAACATTGTCTTTTTATCTTTCAGTTTATATCTCTAATTAAGTAATATTTTTATAATAAATTTAACATTCCATGGAATACTTATAAGAAAATTGTTTTTCATATTTACAGTGAATATATATTAGATAAATTAAAATTGATTATATACACAAATTTGGCAGTGGAACTGGTAAAATTGGAAGGTAAGAGTGATGAATTGCATTCCATCACAATCAAAGACTAGTGGCAATTACGCGGAATTGTGACCTTTTACCAATATGGCCTCCACGTAGTCCTTATTGGGCCCACATATTAAAAAAATGGACCTTGCATTAAAATACAATTTTAATCAATCACTTTGCCTTTGATTTTTCTTTTTCTGCTTTTTTATTTATTATGGCAACAAAATTTTATATTATCCATTCACATTTTGTTCTCTCGTTACAAAACATTGACTTCCATTTACAAACCACTTTGCTTCTTAAACAATTCATAAACAGTCTTCTTTTCAAGTCAAGGTGTAAATGACCCGCTATAATTTTTTATTTTTGGGAAATTATCATAGAATCTGTTCAAGCATGACTTTTATGTGTTTTCCATTTAATTGAACATGTTGAAATTCTTATAATATAATGATTTTGTCTTTTTATTAAAAATATTATTTTAAAGAGTCTATTTGTGAAGTGTGAATAGACTTGTGAGACCTTCAAGGAACCAGACTCATACAATCTACAATGGGCTAGGTCAAACCTTGAGAGTCTAGTTTAGAACTCTTTTCTTTTGCACCCCTAGTTTTGTATATACACCCATATATTTTGTGTAAGGACTAAAAATGTTCTTAAGGAATATTAAGAAAACAAGTTTTACCCTCATTGATTATTTGTTCTTGTGCAAAGCACCTCTACACTTCCATAACTTTTTTTCCCACGTGCCATTAAGATCTTATTCCACCAATGTCATCTTCGTCATGTTCCATTTGTAATAAGCTTGTATGTTCTTTTAGGATAAGTTTAAGTTTTAGAGAGGGTACTCCCATAATATATTGAAGAGTGATTTGTGTTTATAGGATAAAAATAAAGATGAAAGGCTATACACTAAGGAGGTTGATTTCTGTGTCATACATTTTTAAGTGAAAAATATATGAAAATAATATTAAATCAACTTGTAATAATACATTCACTCATTTACATTTGTCTATAAATAAAATATCACATATAATATAAGTCTAGGTAAAATAAAACATTATTATAATAAAATAGCATATTCATATACTTGTCATTTATTATCTATCAATAATGAATGATTTTTTTAATACTCTAAAGATTCGTAACCTAATAATTTAGCATATTTTTCAACCATATTCAGATTTATATCGACTAAATTTAGTTTTGATTTATCTATTCTTGTGGTAGATTTATTTTTATCTATTTTTTCTCTAGTTTTTTGTTTTTCTCCTACATGCATTTTGATTATCTCATTAGTTATATATATATTTACACGGTTCACAGGAATAAATGTATGAAGTTAATACTACTATGTTTTCTCTATAAGGTTCGTTCTCTCTTTTTTTTCCAATATGTTTCTATAATTTTATGTTTATTTTGTTATGCTGTTTGATTTGCATTGTTCTTGAAATCAAATAACAAAAGACTCAATTCTCATAGGGCATACATTCAATCTATTTAATCTTTAATATATATATTGTTTAATACAAATTAATTTGGTGTCCAAAGATGAAAAATACAAACACTAATCTAAAGTAAAAATTAAGAAAATAAAAATAAACACATCAACGAATTCAAGAACCAAACAATCACTTTATCACGGTTTTATAAAGATTTAAATTAAATTTAAATAATTAATAGATTAAATTAATCAACTAAACTGGATATACAAATTAAATTAAAGTATCATTCAATCTAATATGAATTTAATCATCAAATCAAGATTCATTCAATTTCTAATTTAATTATAAAATTACAAACACAATTTGTAATCACTAAGTGAAAAATTAAAATTAAAGAAGATAATTTAAAGTGTTAAACAATCAATGCAAAATTCGATTTGACTTATTTGATCAATGCAAATGTTCTTTATATTCATTTCTTCACTTTTAATATAATTTCTATATCTAAACTTGTCTCTATCATATCATCCAAACTATTTTTTACTATTGAAAATTGTATAATACAGGATATGAAAATCCAGATGAAGATTAATTAAGTTGATGTAAAATGAGGCTTATACCACTTCATTTATCACCACTTGGACTTATATCTTATTCATTTTACCATTGTCCATACAAAATGTAATATGACACCCATTGACTTATGACATTTTCACCTAGGTTACCTTTGTAGTGAACAATTACAAATTATACAAAAAACATTATCTTTGTTTGAATAAAAATACAAGTTACTTGCAATACATGTCATTATTGGCAAACAATAGAAATTTCTTTCCTCTCAACAATTCTCATACTTTATAATATTTTACACTTATCACATGGATATACGAGGATAGTATATTCCTTACCTTTTTTATCAATATTTCTACATAATAGTGGACAATTATATATTCGATGCACGTTAAAGTCGAAACTCCCACACACATCACTAATTTTATAACTTTGGTTGAAAATCAATTTAACTTTAAAATCATTCATACGGACAACTACATTGAGTTTTTCATACCTCATTTTTTCAACTTTAAGGTAATCATCCATCAAACTTATTGTATTAAACCTATAATAGTATCACATAGAACGTAAACATCAACACTTACTTAATGTCATATAAGCACTCCTTTTTCATTCCAACTTGCCCCATAGTTTTTGGAACTTTGTATTATTGCTTGCAACTTATCTTATTAATTGCATTTCACATTTTTTTTTAAATACACAACCTTTTCAAAAATTACATGGTCACCAATGTGATGTTTCTATGCTAAAGGTTTATGGGTGTTTATGTTACATTAACACAAACACTTCCCAAAGTAAGAAACTTGAGCTAAGAGCTCACCCATGCATCTTCTTAGGCCTCCCACCCCACACCAAAGGCTATCTTACTTATAACCTACACACTTATAATATTCTCATTTCTTGCAATGTTAACTTCTACGAAGATCATTTTTCATCTCTCCACCACCAACACAATGATACCCCTCCTAATACTAACAGTCCTTTACATGTCATAGTTGATCACACAGTGGCTTTTTCTCATCAGTTTACAGATATCTTCACCAAAGTTTTGTCACCTTAATTGTTCTAAGTTGGGCATGCTAAACATACATTCCCACCTTGAGGAGGGTCTCAACCATATTTATTTATTTTGTTATCTATTTTATATGTAGTTTCCTATTTATCTATTTTTTGTAGTTTTATATTTTTCTACTATACGTGTTCTCTCCTAGGCATAGAGGTGTGTTTAGTAAAAAGGGAGGTGTGAAGGATAATCCCTTTATCTAAAGATGGGCCAAGTGATATGGGCCTACTAAGCTTTTATTTAAGACGAATTCTTTCTCTACCCCCATACCTTCTTCCTGCACCTCCACAAAAAAAATTAATTTTCAAAGTACCCATATTAAAATGACCAAAATGACCTTGAGTATCATCCAGCTGTCATTCGCAAAATAAAATGACAACAGGATGACACTCCATTCGGTTGTCAAACTCTCAAATTGCAAAAGTCGTCATTCGTCGTCGACAGTCCTCCAATCACCAAATTAACTACTCTAATCAACAATATTACTCACAAATTGCTAATAAACATCAATAATTGCTTACCTAAGACTTGTTTGAAACTTTAATTTAAGATTTGGACGGCGCCGATGACATGGTGGACGACGGATGAGAGTTATAGAGGTGAAGAGGATAGAGGGTAATACTGACTTTTCCAATTTTAAGGTAAGGATATATGTGTAATTTCTTATCTAGTATGGAGGTGCAGGAAAAGGGTATGGGGTGGAGGAAGAATTCGTCTTTATTTAATTATTAACCCTATTTCACAAGAAATATGGGTCCAATTACTTCACCTGTGGAACAATAATAATAAATTGTTAAGATCACTAAAACCAAACCTGATATATATCTAGTATTGCAACTAATAATACATCAAAATATTCTCCATAAATAGCAGTTGAATATTTTGTTAAGCATGCATATGCATATGTTGAAACAACAATCATTTAATGTCCAGAACTTGAATGTGGTTAATTGGAGATGCTACCTATAAGGGCGCTCAGGGTAACGTTACATGTTAAAGGATCTATAAGGTCACTCGTTTCATGTGGGAAATAACAAGAGTATTCTAAATCATTTTCGTCTATTCAACTTAAGGTTGGGGGCTTGTGTCCTCTCTTAGGCCAGAGGGGATGTCTTTAGTAAAAGAGAGTATAAATAGAGGCTTGGGAAATAACGAGAGTATTCTAGGTCATTTTCGTCTATTCAACTTAAGGTTGGGGGCTTGTGTCCTCTCTTAGGCCAGAGGAGATGTCTTTAGTAAAAGAGAGTATAAATAGAGGCTATAAGTGTCCAACCTAAATGGGTCATAAATTATATAAGTCCAATGATCTTTTGTTTAATTCAAACCTTACTACATAGAAACATCGATCCAGTAGTTCATTACAGGTAACCATAATTAATTATTATTATTATTATTATTATTATTATTATTAAAACCAACTTAGGTATATATCAAATATTACTAACACCAACTTCAAGGTAAAATTAACATTCTAATATTCATTTAGGTACTCATCTTTTAAGTTAGTTAATATTCAATACTAAATTGTGATTATTTGAAATGATGATGATATTATAGATGATTCTCATTAATGAGGACAACTTCCAGTTGAACTAGTTAAAAAACAATAAAGAGCCTTCCTAATTAAAACTTTACCCATTTTAATTATCTAATTTTGTATATATTGACACACTTTCAATAATAAATATATGCGGTCAACATTCATATTTTTTCTCTTTCTAGAAACCATCCACTCATTTATTTTAATATAATTTTGAATATTTATGTTTATTTTATTAATATTCATCATTCAATTTCGAGCTTCTTTACACAAGTCTATTTAAATACAAGTCTATTTAAATGAAAAAATCATGACTCTTCGTGTGTAATACTAATAATATCGTAACAACGTAAAGATCATAATGTCAAAGATCAATAATACTAAGTATATAAAAATAAAAAAATTACATTGAAATTTTATAAATATAGGAACTAGTTTAATTCCTATTGACATTTGAAATTATTCCTTATTTAACTTTCAAATAATGGATTGTGATGGACATAAAATAAAAAAAAGTTAAAACTTGTGAACTTTCTACTTTAATATTGTTCAATGACCCGTATGGATACCAAGTTTAAAACATTTACCTTTTATTCTTACATTGTTAATAATGTCCACCTTTCTAAAGATTAAAGATGACATAAAATTTGTTGAATAAATAATCATATATCACAAGAATTAAATATACTTTGAAATAAGTGAGATAATACAAATATCATATATAACTAATTCATAAATTAAAAGAATATATATATTATAAATAGGTCCGCGCTAAAATAAATGACATAAACAAAATCGTCCCAATCAACATCTTATTAACCACCATCTAAAATAAAGATAATTTATAACTATCAAATCTGTATTTAGATCAAACACATACATCTCCAACTTATTCATTAATGTGTATTAAAATAATAACTATACCTATTGTGATACTTTTAAAGTTGATAAAATAATTATTTTAGTTTCATGTATTAAAATGACAAAAATAGGATCATCCAACTAAACTTATTGAATGAGCCAAATTAATCAAATTTTTATTAATTTACCTTTATATCAATTAAAAAAATAATAAATAAGACTGAATTAAATAAATATAATAATGTTCTAAAAATTTATAGTCCCCTTTATCAACAGTGTTTCATCACTATATAATATTCATTTGAGAAAGAGGAAAATTAATAATCCAAATTTGTAAATTTAAATTAATAGATTTATTGTAGGCTGATAAGGTATTTGTCTTTCCAAATATACATATTTTCTTATATTACTTGTTTAATTAATTTATAACATTTTAATTATAATTAAATATTCTAAATTAATATGCTTCTCTAAAACTAGTTGTACAAACTAAGTATAATAAGAAATAAAAAAAGGTTTTGAAGAAAGAAAGACCTTAGCAGCCTTTTTCCTGTGTGAGCTAAAAGGGGCTACTAGTTTTGAGTGAGCCCGTTGTTTAGTGGAATGAGTCAAATATCAAATATCTTCGTGCTTTGTGCTCACCACTCCATATAAAAAGCCATTCGCCACCAGAATCAGAACACTGCACTGCACATTGTTTTTTTTTGTTTATAAATATATAAACTAGTGAGTTGCATTTATGAAGAAATTATTTTAAAATAAATATATTGTAAAAATAGTGGCATTAATTAGGATTGATGTGATTGAAATTTATTTATATTCAAATTAGTCAAACATAACTTTTATTTTACTTATATTTGAGTACAGGGAAATTATATCCGGCATCTTTTTCAATATTTTTTTATACTATACCATTAAAACGAGTATTAATATGGTCTTATTAATAAATACTTTTATTAATCTCTCTGTTTAAAGTATGGCAGGTTGACCATAAAACATTTCCTATTGCAAAGTGTAAAAAGATCTGAGAATTACAATTGTTATCGTGGACAGAACATTTCAAGTAGAAATTATAGTTTTTTCAATAATTATCAATATTTTATTAATATATTATTATTATGTCATTAAATAAAAATAGTTAAAACAATAAATGAATAAAATAATATAATTTTGGTATTTTGTTAAATAATTTTAACATGGTATTGTAAAAATATAATTCTTTTATTAAAATTTTACAATAATTGTTTTTCATTTTAATAATTTATATTTATAATATTTTTATACTAAAATATTTTACAAAGTTAAAAATTCTAATATGACAGACTTTTAACTTGAAATAAATAATAAGACAGACTAAGTATCTATTAATAATAAGACAGACTTTTAACTTGAAATAAATAATAAATATTTTTTCATATTTAATTATATTTCCTTTTTAATGAAATGATACTTTAATTATTTTTAAATTATTATTTTTTATTTTTTATTATATTATCTAACTTTCTTCAGGAGTCTTTTTCTGTGGCTCCAAGCGACCACATCTTCTCTTTCCTAACCTGAGTTAATTAAAAAGACTAAGTACATTACTGCTCAGAATATTGATTTGATGGTTTCAACCCTTGGTTTTTATACTATATGATAATAGTCCTTTTGTAATATTTTTTATTTTTACTTTTTTAATCTAGAATTTTCTTGATCAACAGAAAACAGTTATATTAGAGTACAGTTACAAAACTTTCTCTATCCATATTTAATGTAACAAGGGGTTTTAAACTTAAAACTATAATTACTGTAATTAAATAAAATCATTATAGACCTTAAATTGCATGAATTAAAATCAATACATAAAGTTGAAACAAGTTAATTATAGTAAAAAATTAAACTCAAATCCACCTTCTGTAAAACAGCTGTGTTAAAACAATGGTAAATTCACTATTCCTAGTCTCCAACTTAGAATACCATTCAACATTTTGTCTGTTTGATAATTGATAGTTGTTGGTCTGTTCTTTTACCTGTGGCGTTCTGTCCCCATGTGAAGACTTTGGTACCTTCAATTGAAAGACACGTGTTGTATTGCTGCAGTGTGACACTTTAATCATTCGGTTTGAGATTTAAAAAACACACATCCATGCTACACACTTTCTATATTTCTTGTTCATTCTCTCTCTATTCCACCGTTGCTTTCTGCTTTGATCCATTTGATTCAGTGATCAGTGTGGTTTGGTGGTGTTTGCTGATTGAAAATGCATTCAAGTCCTTTGCTTCTGGAGGAACCAATCCGGATGGCATCCATCCTTGAGCCATCTAAGCCTGTTAGCATACCCTTTTCTCCCTCTTTCATTTTGATTTCTATTTTGAAGAGACATGTGTTCTGTTCTTTGTGCTAATCACTATGCTCTTCTTGTAACTTGTAAGCACTGTGATAAAAAGCTATCAACTTTTGATGACCCATTTGTGGTGTTGTTACTTGGAGTGAATATGTATGTGGCTCTGATTTTGATATGTGAGGAATTTGGAGATGTTGCTTTTGACTGCTAAATGCTGAGGTTTAGGCGGATCAAGTTGAATGATTCTGATTGGTGAAATATAGGATATTTATAATGTACTATGTTGCTGTTAATAAGGGTTATGCTGGTTTTGCTGAAGTTACCCTCTTTTAAGCACTTTGATTCTGAGAAACTAATCAACTTTTAAATTATTGCTAAGGAATTTAGTAGATCGAGATGCAAAATGACTGTCATTGATGAACTGAAAGTCACTTTTACTCTGACATTGAGTTTGAACTTGCTAGTCAAATTGATTTAGAGTCCAAGCAAGGTGTGGTTTGAGGTATTATTTTTACTTGTTTCTGTGACAGGGAGGGGATGCCCCCGTTTTTCAACCTTTGAGAGAAAGGAACTTGAAAACTCTTTTAAAATGGATAACTTATTATTTATTTATGGAAGGTGGCATGTGTTTAGTTTTGGAGGGGTTGGTGGGTGTCCTATTAGACTGTATCATTGTTTCACAAATTCATTTTAGGAAAACAGTCGAAAAATATGTTAGTTTTTTAAGGTATGGATTTTAAGTAGAAAGTTTTAAGATCTTAGAAGTTTTAGCTCTTATTCAATGAAGAATTTCAGTGTTGTCAATTTGGATTTTGATTGAAGTGTTTGTAATGCATCATGCAGACTTTCTTTCCGGCAATGACAAAAATTGTTGGCACACTTGGTCCAAAATCAAGATCAGTTGATATAATTTCCCGTTGCCTTGATGCAGGAATGTCTGGTATTCTCCCATTACAGCCTTTGATTACTTGTGATCCTTGTTTAAAAATTGGATGCATTACCTTTTGTTCATATGGATCCCATCTTTTGTCCTCTTTCGGTAGTGGATAATAAGACGTGACATATTTGATTTTTTGTTTCTTGCTATATTGTCAGAAAAACAGAACAGCTCAGTCAATTAGAATTAACTGTGTTGGAAGGCCTAGTAGTCTCCCAAAAGCGCAAGAAATACCAAAAAGCTATTGCCTTCTAGCTTGTGGCCGTTTTCATTTTCACCTTGGGGAAAATACATATTACGAATAAATTGAAGAATTATATCTTGTTCATGTCTACAATCTTCTTGAGTTATCTGTTTTGTTATCTCATTTTTCTTTTCTTCCCATGTGCTAGTGGCAAGGTTTGACTTCTCATGGGGTGATCCAGAATACCATCAGGAGACACTGGAAAATTTAAGAGCTGCTATCAAAAATACCAAGAAACTCTGTGCGGTATACTTGTCATCTGTTTACTGTTTATTTATTGTGCATACCTATGACTTATAACAAATCCATACAATGATGTCTATCACCCTATGTGCAAATATCTTCTGAAGGGAAATTGATGTAAAAAATGTATGTGTGCGTTTTCGTCCCATTCCAGGTTGTGCTAGATACTATGGGTCCAGAATTACAGATTGTGAATAACACTGATCAGCCAATCACCCTTGAAGCAGACACATTAGTTGTCTTAACTCCAGATCAAAACAAAGAAGCTAGTTCAAATCTCTTGCCAATAAATTTTAGTGGGATATCGAAGGTCAGTGTACCTTTTCCATGTACTTTGTAGTTTTGGGGTTTGCACTTTGAAATTTGCAATATTATTCTGTTGAATAATCATGTTGGTTCTACCAATTTTTGCTTATGGTCTTCTGATATTACTACATGCATGCATCTTGCACTTTTTGAGACTGTTCCTGTCAGTTGTTGTTGCACCTTTGTATATCATCAAGGATCTTAACTGTAGTTTGTAGAATGACTGGTTTGGTATCATCCTTTTCTGGGATATTTTTTCATTCATGTTTTTTGTTTCAGTCAACATTTAATATCGCTTCAGAAGATAATATTTTTTGTGCCATATTTAATAATTCTGAATTTTCATCATGGCACTTTGAAATTGTTCAAACTCTTAGGTTCCTGCGTTTCTTGACTCGTGATGCCTTTCTTCTACATTACTTTGATAAACCACTTTGTATTGATTGGCAAGGATTATGCCTCATTGCACTCTGTAAGGATTCACAATGATTGTCTGGTGGTGTCTCAATTAATTAATATGTTTATAATTTCGCAGGCTGTGAAGAAGGGTGATACTATTTTTATTGGAAAATACCTGTTCACTGGAAGTGAAACAGCTTCTGTATGGCTGGAGGTAATGCAATCTTGGATTGATTATTACATTTCTAATACATGTAAAGTATTTGGCATATATTTTGAAAATGATTTATCATTTCTAGCAGGCATATATTTCTTTCCATGTTCCTTGTTTTCTTGCCTAACCTCTTTTTTCGTTTTTCTATCTTTATCTGTTCTGTTAGTCTATAATAGTGCTGTCAAAAATAAGGTTTGTTCATCTCCCATTAACAGACTTGCCAAATGTATGCTGCTTTTGTGCAGTTGGCTTTGTAGGTAGCATCATATTAGAGAGAGTGCAGAAAGTATAATATTGCTTTACAAAGTCAGAATTATTTTGTTTTATTACTGTCAATCAAGTAGTCCTGGTTTCCAAATGCAGGTCAGTGAGGTGGATGGTGATGATGTCGCCTGTCTCGTAAAAAACACTGCTACACTCTCGGGACCATTGTTTACTGTGCATATCTCTCAGATTCATATTGATCTACCTAGTCTTACTGATAAGGATAAGGAGGTACATAACTAGAATCTTGAGCAAAATTACTGAGGCTGATATAATTTAGTTAAGTAGCAAATATCCTTTACATTTTTAAGAATGAATGCTTCAATCTTTACCTTGTTTATGGAAGGGTTGAATTGTATGTTGTTGTTGAAATAGTAGCTTTAGTTGATCAATGGCTTATGTTTCTTTTAGTCTGTCAATCTGGAAAATGGATAATTTATTTGACAATCCAAACGATGAAATGTATGTGTACAGTGTCTACTACATAATAAATGTGTTAAATTATTGTATCTGTACTAATAACAAAGAGTATAACTGGTTTGGTTTTCACCTTTTACAGTCATCAGGCAAATACCTTTTTTCTTAGTATCGTCTAACTCTGTTAATCTTAATGTTCCCTTTTCATTGCATGCACTAACTCAGGTGATAAGTACATGGGGTGTTCGAAACAATATAGACATCCTTTCATTATATACCCGGCACGCTGAAGATATTTGCCATGTGAGGAATATTTCTGATAAATTTTATCATACGTCTTTCCATTTTCTCCAACATTATTCTTGACTTTATTTTGAACATCAGAATTTGCTTTATTCGTGTAGCATTTGTGATTCAGTGATTATTTTTGGTTTAGTTTTCCTTAGTATTTTGAAAAAATAATGGCAACATTTTCCATTTTGCAGGCGCGTGAATTTCTCTCTAAATTGGGTGACCTTAAGCAGACACATATTTATGCGAAGATTGAAAATATAGAAGTAAGAAACTTCAAGATCTTTTGAATAGTTAACTCTCCGCTTCAAAATGCTATGTTGTTGAGTGCTTAATTGTGATCCTAAAATGCATCTTTCTTCCGTAAAATTATTACAGGGGCTGAAACATTTTGATGAGATATTGAGAGAAGCAGATGGCATCATCCTCGCTCGTGGAAATTTAGGGATAGAACTCCCACCTGAGAAGGTAGATGTTTACTTCTGGGCAGAAAATTCCAATGATATATATCAGATATTTCCATTTTGTGTAGTAGTATTTTTCAGCAAGAAGGAAAATTTGTCTGCTTGTGATTTTTACAGCATTCCTTGCTCTCTCCAGAATAAAACTTTACTAATCTTCCATGCATATATTTTTGGATATGACAGGTTTTCTTATTCCAGAAAGCTGCTATTTACAAGTGTAACATGGCTGGAAAGCCAGTTGTTGTTACACGTGTTGTGGACTCTATGACTGATAATCTAAGACCTACTCGTGCTGAAGCAACCGATGTTGCCAATGCAGTGTTGGATGGTAAATTTCTGTAGTTATGACTGGTGAATCTTGTTTGAGTTTTTATAAAGATTGCAATAGAGAATTATATAAACTCCAGCATTTAGTACATTTGCATGTTTCTGTCTTTATTAATATTCCTTTATGTTATTGTGTTCATCACATTAGGCATAAGTATGCCTCTTTCATGTCTAATTTTGTTTTCCTCTTTCTTTTTGATCAGGCAGCGATGCAATTCTCCTTGGGGCTGAGACCCTGCGGGGACAATACCCTGTAGAGACCATTTCAACAGTTGGAAAAATATGTGCTGAGGTAAGTTTACGTTTAAACAAATTCCTGTAACATTTTTACCTTAAGTATTTATGGTGACATTCTCTTCCAAAATATGGTAATTATAAAAATCTTTCCAGTGTCCACCATCTCATCCTTTTGTGCTTTTGAATTGATTTCTTGTTATTCTTTGAAAGTTTCCCTGTGTATATTTTGATAATTATTTTTTCAACATGCCGGTCGAATGGCTTTTATATATTGAAACTAATATTATGATTTTCTCATTATGGTAAATTTAATTCCATTTCTTGTACAATGGTTACTGTTTGCCCTGAAGAGTCATGATTACTTCCCCATTAATAGCTATTGTGTGCAGGCAGAGAAAGTTCATAATCAAGATTTGTATTTTAAGAAGGCTGTCAAATTTGTGGGAGAGCCAATGAGCCACTTGGAATCAATTGCTTCCTCAGCGGTACGCTTCTTGGTTGCACCATCAAACTTTTTGGATTGGTTTTGTGATTCTTTTTCTGACAACATTCTTCTGTTAGCTTGCTCAAAGGATTATTACTTGTAGTAGTAGTAGTAGTAGTATATATTGGGAAGTAAATTTCCTTTTGCTGAAATATACAGGTTAGAGCAGCTATCAAGGTTAGGGCATCTGTTATTATTTGCTTCACTTCATCTGGAAGAGCTGCAAGGTTTCACTTCATCTGTTATTATTTGTTGACTAGATTTCACATTTGTTAAATTCTTTCTCAGTAATTTAGTTCTAATGTGGATTTTCCTTTTTATATGTTTCATGCTGGATTAAGTTATTAGCACTCACTAACTACTCAGTCATGTTCTATTCTGAAGTTGCAATTTGATGTCTTGCTGATGTAATTAATTTTTTGTTTATTGTGTGTCTATGTAGATTGATTGCTAAGTACAGACCAACCATGCCTGTGATATCTGTTGTCATTCCCCAGTTGAAGACAAATCAACTTCGATGGACATTCACTGGTGCTTTTGAGGTATGTAATTAACAATAGCCTTTACATGGCTTTTGAAACTGATTTTAGCTACCGAAACTAAATGTATCAAATTATAATGCTAAAAGTAAATAAATCCTGATGCTGGTCAACCTTTTGATTCAGCTTTATTATCTAAAACTCTGTAATGGATATTGAGTTAGCTGGTCCTTGACCAACTCAAACTATTCAAAGAAAATATTTGCTATTGTACTAGCTTCTTCTACCATTGTATTGGTTTTATTGTACTTTTATCCTAACTTTCTGGGATAAATTTCCTGGTCTCCCCATGATATTGATTTTAGATATGCCAATATATTTTTAACAAAGAAGGTCAATGAATTTTTCTTGTGGGGAAATTTGCTTCTTAGCTTTTAGTACATTGGTTTAACAGTGAAAATGGTTAGAAAAATATGCTGTTTTCTATGCCTATATGTATATTTCTTTCTTGGATTTCCGTTTTATGGTTTGTATCACAAAAGGAAAAGAAATAAAGATAGAAATGAAAGAAAAATGCAGCAAAAATCGGTTTCTTGTTTCTACTAAATTGAAATTCTCTTTGGTTGACTTGCATTATGAAACATGGCATTGAGACTAATTAATTTTTGCTAACTGTTTCCTTTTGGGACCCTATGGCAGGCTAGGCAATCACTTATTGTGAGAGGTCTTTTTCCTATGCTGGCAGATCCACGACACCCGGTAAGAATTGTTCAAAGTCCATGAAGATAATGATGTAACCCAAGAACAATTCAAAACCACTCAATTTTTTTTTTCTTATTGTACAAATTCAATATTTCAAAAACTCAAGAAGATATAACGCAGTACCTTGTGTAGACAAATCATATGAACATAATCCTACTAGCATCACTCAAGAAATATAAATTATAATGGGAAGTACAATAATGCTAAGCCAACCAGAAATATTGAACTCTACATTAAAGATGCTCTAAGACACCTTTCCAAGAGAAACCTATTATAAAATCAAATCAATTTCTTTCTAATTTCATGTTCCATTTGAAGATCATTGGAACACCAATCCTTAAACTACTTTTAGAAGTGATTAAGGTTAGTGATTTTGTGGTTTGAGTGCAGGCTGAGTCTAAAAGTGGAACAAATGAGTCAATTTTGAAGGTTGCTTTAGACCATGGCAAGGCTTTTGGCATCATAAAACCACATGACCGAGTTGTTGTTTGCCAGAAAGTGGGTGACTCCTCAGTTGTGAAGATTATTGAGCTCGAAGACTGATTTCAACTTATGCACAATTTGATTTCACAGAGGCACAATAAAAGTTCTTCTGAACCTCTTTCATTTTGGCATATTTATGTTTCATTAAAGTAGAAGTAACGGACACATGAGATTATTTTATAGAGGTTGCTCCACTCATTTTGTTGCTGAACTGAGTCGTGTAATCAAGTTCATTGCTGAGCGATATAGAGTGGGAAGGATACTTTGTTCATCGATTGTTTTAATGGGCAATCACAGTTTTGAGTTGTTAATGGTATGAACATCGAAAAATCTTACATAATTATTTCCTAAATTTATGTTCTATTTGCTTGTTCGAATGGGTTTTGTATGGTGATAATTAGTGATATGTGTTTATTGGTATCTCGGTTAGGAGGTTTTCTTTTTGCACTTCCATAATTTCCTTTTGCACCCAATAAATATGAAAATATATCCATGCAAATTTGGAAGTCATTTTTTTATGGAAAAAATGTTTCTGAATTGAGTAATCTTACAAGGTTTTTTTTTTTTTTTTTTTTTTTTTTTTGCTTTTACATAAAATGCAGAAGGAAATGACCATCAGTTAGTTGTGTTGTTTAGTAGTGGGCAGGTCTTTCAAAGTAATTCGAAAACGAAATTGTCTTTCTTCTAGTGAAATATCATTTTGAAAAGAAAAAGGACGATTCATAAGAAACAGAGAATTCTTTTTTTTTTTTTTTTTTTTTTTGCAATATTAGGGATTTGAATAAATAAAATTTACATAGACTATTTGTGTACTTGATATTTGGAAAAGTGCAAAGTCATAGGAATATGAAATAAATGGCGTACAAAACTCTTCTAAATTGTCTTCAGTTTTAAAAATAAGGAATTTGAATCTAAAGTGGGAAGAATATATTTAAAAACTAAAGTGGAATAATAACCATTTTAAAACTAACTTGTAATTAATAATTTAAATTAAAAAAAAAAACAAACCTCCGTATAGAACGTAAAAAGACTGAACCTCGCCGTTACAATTCGAGATTCATATATTGTCACCTTCCTCCACCTCCGTCATCGGACACTGCTCTAATTGAAGGTATGTATTCTCATCGTTGAAGGAAGGGGTGGATTTTCGTGTAAAAGACATACAGTCCAACACCTAATTTTGGTCCGAAAATACTTTTTGAGTTGGATTACACGATGTTAAATGTATTTTATTTTAGTTTGCATGTTAACCTGTTCAGAAATACAAAATTATTTTCTGAAATAACTTATTTTAGAATACAAAATTATTTTCTTGATTAGTCTATTCTATAATATGAAGGTAACCTCCCAATTTAAATTTAAATTTTAAGAAGTATAATTCGAAATAATTTTTTTAATCGAGTTTGGGAATTCAGAAGTTACCAACATGTTTCAGAATACACTAATCCGAAATTATATCTTTCAACTAAAAAGAAGGTTTCGAATCTTGCAATCTAGTAATTTCCTGGATTACAGAATCCAACCTACGCGATCTCCACTTACCTAAGCCTACCAAGTCTTTTACACAAGGATCTTTTGAAAATATAAGATTTTACGGAAATGCAGGAAGAAGCCGTCAGTTAAATGAATCAAATGTAAAGATTTCAGCTTTGCTAGTGGCTATTCAACGATTAAACGTAAGGTGTTACCTTGAATTGCATAACCACAATCATCAACATATCCAATACAAATATTAAATTAGAAGGGAGATTTAGCCGAATTTTCCATTATTGGCCAAATCCTGGTACAAAAATTTAAGATGAAAATGCTGGGGAGTTTGCAGAGTACCATTGTACCAAATCATGCCATCACTTATGTCGGATGACAGATGTGCAGAACATGAAAAGAATATTTATTCATCCAAATGGCTTGTCTATACACAGCTCTTCATACAAAATTTCACATAAAAGAGCAGCAAAGTGCCTAATGAGCAAAATTTCCAACGCGCTTGAATCTCAATTGTTGGAAACCTAATGTTAGATGGTACCTTGGTGGGTCTTTTCTCAGGGTATTTAGTAATTAGATTTCGACCCACGATATTATTATACAAAAACTAATGAGGCACAACAATTCACGACTGTTTCAGATGAAGAGATAAATGAGAAAAGGACAAAAATGGGGATGGTAGGCTAGTTTGATCCAGGTTGTGGTGAATCCACATGACTGGTCGTGTGTTCAATAAGTAACAAGAAAATTTGGTTTGTTGCGTCATTATAAAAGAAGTCGTCTTATATCACTGAAGTTTGATTGCAAGGCAGAGAGAAATGCACCTGCAAAAGAGTTAAAACATCAACATTAGCCAACATTTAAAAGAGTATGTACCTTGGTGGATTGCTGCAAAAATGGGTCTTAGGTGCATAAGTTTCACACCCAAGATCTCTGAGAAAATTATTAATAATTATGGAAAAATGACATTTAGTATGACTATGAGAAGTGACCCGTTTCAGTTTTTGTATATTAATTAATCAAATATAAAGTAGATTTAACCAATAACTTACCTACAATTAACCATGAACCATGGGAATATAAGTATATTAACAAACATGTATGATGTAATCATATAAGCAAAAACTCTGTTCTTTGTATAGAAAACACAAGGCGATTTGATTGTGATATTTTTAGCTGCTTTGTACTTAATTTGCATTGCAACTACGAAAACTAGAAGGCACGAGAGTAGCAGTAATCAAACTCTTCCTAGTTTCAATTGGGTAATTAAAGTGTTCCAGTAGCACCGTACCTCCAACCTTGCCATCAAAAACACGATGATCAGCAGACAACGTTAAGCTCAACTTATTGGCAATCGATGGCTTCTCAACTCCTATAGAAAATAAATATGAATATTAACAAAACTTAAAATTTTAGTATTTAGGGGCACGGAGAAAACAATCCGTAAATTTATACCATCATCTCCAATTACTGGTTCCACAACTTTGTTGCCTCTACCAACAGCAAGAATGCAGGCCTGCAGCAAATGATGATATATACATAAGCCTTAGAGGTGTAGCAACAAGAAGCAAATAAATCTTTCGACACTACAGTGCTTCCCTACGTCTTGATAAGTTGTGTCTATTCAGACTAATGAACCAGGCAATCTGAAAACCCTTTCAAAATAGCATGTCCTCATGAAATGTATGTTCTGAAATTTAGGCATGCTCAACCTTGAATTTACTTCGTTGTGATGGTTTGATTCTTCATTGCCACAGTGTAAACTATAAAGTAGAGTACATAAAATAGATTTTGCTTTGTCTTTTACCAAACAAGCAAAATACGGGAGTCAAAGAATAGGAATAATTCTATGAAGGGTCTGCTGCTATGGGTATGTTTCGGTTGGAGCTAGAGAATGAAAGAAATGTATAAGAATAAAAATGTCATTACATTGTTTGCATATTTTATAATGGAATGAAACCAAAACTTCACTCCGTTGTTCGAAAAAAGGATAGAATGAAACAAGTTATAACTTTAAATTCTCATATTATCCTTAAGACATGAAAATTTATAATGATAAAACAGCCATTTTATGATCTAGAAGCTTTGTTCCATTAAGTGCACATTGAATTGGAGAAGAAAATTGAGATTAAACAATGGAATAGAACATAATCCATTCTTACAATTTCGGTTCTCATTTTGAAAAATCAAACATTGGAACAACTTTTCCTCCCCTTCCAACCCACATAGCATAAAGGGAAAATTAAGAATATGAATATGTATAAACCTGAAATTTCCAGTTCTGCTTTACTTTTCTCTTTCTTATAAAGAAAACAAAATTAGGAAAAGTCATGTTTGGTTCACCATGGTAGTTTGCTTATTTGTTGATATAGAAATAGCATATTAGGAAAAGTATACGTTGGTTTTTTCATCCTTACGAAGAAATAACATATTAGGAGTAAGTTGAGGAACGTTAATTATTAACTGTAATCACAAGTCACATGCAAAAGCAAAATAAAATTACTGATATTAAGAAAAATTATATATCTCTATTAATTTATTTACAGGTAACTGGGATTGGACCTGCACATGGTAGATTCACAATCCACTTGGCTACATCCATATCCAACCCTATACTAAGTAAAATTTAAATAGATTTGGCAAGCAATTTTGCAATTACACAAGACTAGTAAATTAGATGTTGTAAGTGCACGTGTGCGTGTCACAGAGAGAGAGAGAGAGAGAGAACCTGAGGGGGGTTTATAATAGCACAAAATTTATCCACAGGAAACATTCCTAAGTTTGAAATGCTGCATAAGACATTGTGCAAACCTCAGAATTATTACATTTTGCACAGTAAATATTGCTTAAGAAATAAGACAAATGGGGAATCTCCAAGGTTGCATGACAATATTAGTAAAATCACCTAAAAGTTCCCCCTTGGAATTCCTGTGGCTTCAACTTGCCATCACGTGCCTTTGCAGCTAGTTCCTTGACCTAAAATGCCAATAAACTATCAGAATTGATTGAGATGCAAACAAAAACCTTACTTTCCTGTCTTTCCAAAATTTAAATTTACTTGGGAAAATATGAATGCCTAAATTTAACGCAAACATATAAGTACATATAAAGTTGCAGGAATTTATATATGAGAAGGGGGAGGAAAACTATTGGTGAAGGTCCTGGGGATTGGCAGTCATCTTTTCTCTTTTTTTTTGTTGTTGTTGTGCTATGATACACTGATACTTCAATTTGTGTCACGTATCCGATACCTTAGGATACTTTTATATAAAGCACTAATACTTTTATGATGATAATAATTTATAATTTTTATTTTGACATGTCTAATACATGTGATTTTAATTTGGATTTGCACAATTGCAATTATATATTTATCATGTTTTTGAGAATTTTTATACATTTCTCAATATGTATATATCACGTATCATATCCTAATAGTTTCAAAATAAGCGTAACGCCGTATCGGATACTATGTATACACATAGTATCCGATATATCGTATCCGTGCATCATAGTTGTTGAGTATTTAGTGATTAGAGGAATCTTACTCGGCCATCAGTGTTGCTCCTTAATTTGTCAGTAAAGCATTCCATATATTCCAGTTTCTATCATAAAGTCATAAACCATAAACCTACATATACAAGACAGAATTACCTCTGAGGAGATAGCAGATATAGTCTTCTGATCAGCGTTTTTTATTATTGGAGTCATCAAGCCCTGCAGTCAAACAAAAGGTTTCAAGTACTTTGTACAATTATACAATCACACTGACAATTAAAAACCATCAATTACCTTCTCCGTGGCAACTGCTATGGATATATCAATAGAATCATTTAAAATGACCTCACCCTTCTCAACATTCCAGTATGCTGCCATAATGAATATTGGATTTCAGCACTATAAACTCCCATGAAAATAATTCAATTTTAATAGAGTAAGCAAATAGGAAAAAAACGTAATGAGCAAGATATCACAAACCAAGAATGTAACAAAATTAGTTTTGTATCCAAGCACTTCATAGTAGTTACTAATTTAGGTTCATGCCACTCCAAATTGACATGACATGTTTGGTATAAAATCCAAAGAAATGGACAAAAATTAAAGAGGAATGGCAGCCATGTTGACACTGCACAATGCACCAGGAATGTAAAGGACCCAGATGCAGGCGGATACTCCCTCCATCCTTATACATACGATATTGATAACTGAATCAAACACTCACCAAAAAAATTTGTTAATTTAGTTCGTAGCATTACATTTTTCTGGGATTATCTTTTTTTCATAATTATCATTAAATAATTAATGTATGCTGAGAGAATAATAGTAGCGAAGTTTAAGTTTTAAAACTAAACTCTTTAAATCTCCAATCTTCATAAGATAGAGAAAGATAATTCATAGCATTTATTGTTTATGAACTAAAGTAATTAAGGGTATTTTAGTCAAAATATAATTAACTCCATGGGAAAAGAGTGTTATAAAAGGGACAAAGAAATTTCAAAACAATGTCATATAATTACGGATGGAGGGAGCATATTATAAGCAAGGAATGTAACTTATCATTCCAAATTAGTCTTGTATACATGTACTTCATATCAGGCCAATTAGCTTCTCCATGTATTACAAGCCACCTCTCTCCAACTACCCTTTGGGCACATGCCAGCACATGCCAGCACATGATCACATGTCAACTGTCAGTCCCTTTTCTTTTCCAAGGCAGGTCTCCTCATTCATTTCAGGAAAGGTCAAGGCTACCCCTACCCCTACCCCGCCTCCCCTTTCTTCAAGTCAAGAATTGATATTTAAAAATCCAGAATAGTTTTTATATGTGCATATAATTACAAAAAATGTTGATTTCATAAAAGAAAGGGGGTATACAGGGTAAGTTGTAATTGTATCTAGAAAATTATCATAGTTTAGGATCTTTTTACTATCTGTTTTTATTTTACTTCATCTTGCATGAAAATGCCAATTGCATACTAAATTAATAAACATCAAAAACACTTCAAGAGATTTGATAAAGGGGAAATATAATTGTAAAATAAAAAAGCAAACAAATCAAAGTTTCATATGTGTAAGTAAGGTAAACCTAAGCTTTAAACTTGACTCATTCAATAAATGAGCAGAGTTTGTGCATCATATATTTTTTATAAGCCAAAAGTATGCTTCAAGTACTGAATTTGACTCAAGTCAGACTATTTACACCCCTATATGATATGACACTCACTTTGTTTCTCACGCACTCTTCGTTAGTTTACATTAATTAACTTAGCTTCAAACAGCCTTCGTGAGCATAGTTTGGGAGGTTCAACATGGTTACTTCAGCAGTTGGGCATGGTTAATGGTTAAGCTGGTCACTTGTTTTTCCTATGCTATTCACATAATGAGAGCTTCTACCCAATTGTAAGTGTTAATGATATTATTATAGCAGAACTAGAAAACAAAGAGTCGTTCTGTAACACGAACTAGAACCCAATTCCCTTAAAGCAAATTTTAAGCAAATTATCGGTAACAAGATTCTATTGTTTTCAATACTTCAAAAACAGAATAATATCATTACTTAAAAATTGATGAACAATAAACAGGGAGGAAATTCAAAGCTATTAAATAAATATTTTGTGATTGGAATCCCCACTGCCCCTAGACAATTATAGGCAATGAAAAATGGATTCAGTAATACAATAAAAATATTTACCGTTTGCTTCAGGTACATTTCTGAGAGCAGCAGCTACAACTTTGATAATAATGTCATTCACAGAAACTTTAACATCATACTGCTCTGCAATCAAGGAACAAACAAAGAATATATCACATTGAAAAAAAAAAACATGACCAAGTGTATATCATTTGACACATCAATAACAAGCACAACAAAAGCTTTATCTCACTATCTGAGGATCACATCTCACACAGGACCACTAAAATTTATTAGTGGTACATACCTTTAAGATCCTTCCGAAGGGAAAGAAGAGGATCCAGTATGACATCTGACACATGGCAATCAAAATATGTATTAATTAGTCAGTCCCACAGAAATTAATTTGCAATAATATGTAAGGCATTGGGAATCAAAACCTGATGATAAATATAAGTGTGGTGTATTTTGTTTTGATTCCAATAACCTCTTGGCAATCACCTACAAAACAGTAAAAAGTATTTAAAAGACAATTCATCATATATTGAGGGGACATGTATTCATGTAGTTGAGAGATGCAAATAGAAAAGATAGTAAATCCAGAAACAATCCAAAACATTAAAATGAGATCTGCATCTCTACATGTATACCAACAGCTAAGGACACAAAAACAGTTGAGTGTTCTGATTCATATTAGGTCTAATGGCAAGCATTTTCCTTCAGATATTTGAGTAATCAACTCTCAGCCAGAGACACCAGACAATGGCTGCTCAGAGTCCCTTTTTGGCAAGATAGTTCTCATAACCATGTAATATGCACTGAAAGAATTGAACAACCTTATTAATAAACATGAAATGTTGATGGACCTACCTTGCGAATTTGACTATTAGGAAAGTCTTCATATGCATCTGACTGCTTTAAGTCAGACTTTGATTCTTGAGAAGCTGCAACTTGTTGATGACTTTGAGATGACAGCACCTTTTCTTTAGATGAAGCAGGTTTAGGAGACAATTTTCCTGACTTAATTTCAGAAAGAACATCCCCTTTCAGTAGGGTGCCGTAATGACCAGTTGCATTCAATGTTGATGCATCCAATCCATATTCTGCAATAAGCAACTTTGCAGCAGGGCTGATTCGTGTTATTTTGTTGTTTTGAGCTTTGACCTCACTTTTAGTGTCATGTTGGGGGGCCTTCTGTTGTTTTGTCGAACTGCTGCTAACAGAATTCCTTACAGCTTCAATGTCACTTGCATCTTCAACCTTGTAGAACAGAGAAAGTTGGGTAAGTATTTTTCATATATTCCATTGCTCTTCATAAATAAAGCGAGCGACAGCCATTTGGTAAACCAACCAAAAAATGTATATGATATTATCAGATTTCTTAGTTTCCATTTCAAAAGATACAAAAATTGTTGGACCTCAACCCACTCCCAGGCTCATTTCATATTCCACTGGAAGAAAATTACAAATTGCAGACAATACTTTCACACTTACTGTTATCGCAATAGGGTGCCCAACTGCCACTTCTTTCGAACCTTCCGGAGCAAGTATCTTAGCCAGGTACCTAGTACCCACCACCCCCATGCAGATATAAATTAGTAGTCTAGAAAGTGGAACTTTACCACAAAGAAGAAAGGAGTAGTAGAAATAGAGCTCGTCTGCAAAATAAATCAACTAGAATGGATGCATTGTGCTAAAAAATTGTCAGAAATCCGAGACAAATAATTAGCCAGATTATGAATAAAAGAGATTGCAATCTACCACAAATTGAGACAATGAGAGACACCAGTCTCGTGTTACTTTTAGTGGAACTTTAATTTTTTGCATGATGGAAACTAATCAGTACTGGGCTTGTCTATAAACACTTTGGTAAGACATCAGAAATATAATGAATATATTTACTATCCATATGATATCGCCCAACCCAAGTCTTTCTCACAAAAAAAATGGTTAGAATGCAACATCATTGCCAAATAACTCTATCTTACAGTAGTTCAGTGTGTTGCAGTATAGACTGTAAACAACCATACCAAGCAGACAGAACATTTACAATGAACAGCTTGCGGTACAGGGAAAGACTATTACCCCTCTTCAAGAGTTTCAAATTCAAGTGTAGCTTTGTCTGTCTCTATCTCACATAATATATCACCCACTTCAATCTGTTAAATAAATTAAATGCCATTGCATACCAGACAACAAAAAAGGGCATTAATGACTCACATTTTTCATTTTTTAAAATATTAAAAAATTTATGCAAAATAGAACCTCTACTAGAACATTAGGTTAAAACATAACTAACTAACCTTGTCTCCTTCTTGTTTCCTCCATTTAGCAATGTTACCTTGGTTCTGTGCAGTAAAAAAAGAAAAGAAACAGAAGAATAGGGCCTCTATAGAAGTAAAGAAAAATTGTCCTCAAGCAATAATTACAATAGCATCAAAAATTTCTCACCATTGTCGGAGACAAAGCTGGCATTTCAAGAAGGACATGAGGAGGAAGTTCTGACGCATTAATCATAGTAGAAGTTGATTCTGATTTCCCCTCATCTGTAACATCCTGCTGGGCTGGTTTCGTCTCTTCAACCCCACCCCCCACAGAAGCAGGAACATTTTGGATGTCCTTTTCATCCTCAACCTTGTCAATGTCCATAGTTAGAGCTTACATTAATCAAATATTTAAAATTCAGAAATTGATTGAATCCCACAAAAATAGTTTAAAAACAGCTATATTAATGATGATTATATGAAGGACAAATTATTAGATTTATGATTTACCAAAATCTGAAATAACCACATATTTTTAAAATGGATGGTAGAAACTGAAAACTGAAATTAACTTCTTACGTACTTCCAATTTGCAAGTAAATTTCAATGTTATTTAAGCCATTAATATTGTGTGTGTAATATTTTTTATTAAATTGGTGCCAAAAGCTAAAAGCAAATAATGTTTTAGATAATGTGAGGCAAAGGATAAATTGATAGGTTCTATTAGAACCTTAGAAACCAGAAAGCACAAATTGAGACATGCAAGGAAAACAACTGTGAAAGACAATTTTACTAGAAGACATGAAATATATCCAATGCGAATAAAATATCTTTTAGGAAAAACAATTATACAAATTGCTTTGTCTGTAAAAGCTACTTTCTTTAGCAAAATGAAAGTTCCATATAACCATAATAGTGCAAGAATGGAAAATTAATGATGACTTACTGTTATAGCAATTGGTTGTCCAACAGGCACATCCTTTGAACCTTCAGGTGTCAATATCTTAGCCAGAAATCTGCAGGAATCAGTCAATTACAACAGACATATTATATTGGTGTACTGAAATTTGCATCCCTCATGATCTACACTCGTCAGTCAAGTAATTGAACCCTGATATATTAAATGAAAAAGAAATGCACAATGAAATAACAATGAGAAAAAAAATATAATCAATTCTAACACTTCTTGGCCTAAAATGGACAATTATGCCCAAGACATACACAAAAAGACAGAAGACAACTAAGTGGAAAAACAATTAGTGACTACAACAACTCATGCATGGTTTCTTGTTAGAAACATGGGTCAACAGAATATAGAAAAAGAATGGAAGGTTTATTATAGAAGAAGATTAAATAGAGAGAGAGATGGGGGTGGTTATTAGGCTGAGGCAGTTAAGGTTGTTAGAGGCAGATGTGAGTGTTGTCCGAAGGTTGGTCTATTTAAAGACCAACCTTTGGGGTTTGTGGAGACTTTAGACTTTGGAATTGTAGATTTGTGACAGGCAGTGAACCTGTGTGAAAGGAAAATTCTATTACTTTGTAAGAGCTTTGTAACAGCTGTGCGTCATTAATAAAATTGCATTTCAGTAACTTTTGATCTCTGGGTGTGTTCTGTATCTGTGTTGGAAATGTGGTATCCTAACATTTCTCCATATTTTTTGTTAATTATTAAATGAGTATTGTGCTTGACAACTACCTCTTCTATTCTTTCTCCAATAAAATGCAAAGAAGTTTCAGAGCACCAATTAATCTTTTTAAGCTCTGATCTTTGCCATTTTTATGTAGGGCACATGTGTAGCTATTAGCAGTAAGTAGGGAAGAGGTCAAGCTGTGTTCCATTAGGCTTCAAGTGAAGAGTATACTAAAATTATTAAAGACATCATCAGGCCCCATTTAAATTCAAACAGAGCAGCTGACATAACTTCCTGAAGACCTTTAACACAGAGATCCTTAGCGGCTGGTCTCTCCAAATTATTGACCAACAATGCTTCTGTTTAGTTAATTTCCACTCATAAAGAAGTGGAACAAACATACTACTTTTCTAGATGTAAAAACTCAAGTGCATACAGCTTAAATCACAGGTCATCCAAAACATGGGAAGAAAAAATTGAAAGAAAAAGAAAATTACCCCTCTTCAAGACTTTCAAATTCTAGTGTAGCTTTGTCAGTCTCAATTTCACATAGTACATCCCCCACTTCTATCTGTTAGATTAATCAATAGCAATGTGAAAATGATTAATTAATTCAAAGAAGTCAATCTCCAAAATGAAAGCATCACACAACCAGAATTGTGATCTATAACCATCAAAATATAAGAACTATATACAAACTGACCTTGTCTCCTTCTTTCTTCCTCCATTTTGCAATATTACCTTGCGTCTAAAACCAAAAGGTGAGGACACCAACAGTCATCCATGGAAGCCCTAAACAGAATACAAATAAAACAGAAAGAGAAGAAATGTTCCCTAGCTTACCATTGTAGGAGATAAAGCAGGCATCCCAAGGACTTCATGTGAAGAATCTACAAAGGGAGACGTTATTAGGACATAACCAGAGCATCATGACATAAATATGAAGACTATGCTTTTTAATGACTAAAATAACAAAAAGTAAAAATTGATAAAAGAAGAAAACTATTGAGATGAAGAGAATACATGGATGATGAGGAACCCCTTAAACCAAAAAAGAAAAAAACAAAACAGAAATGGGATAAGAGAGTCTTGCGTGAATACACACATGAGAGAGAGAGAGAGAGAGAGAGAAATAAGGTCAAAATATAACCAACAACAGTGAGTTTTTTTCTTTCAGATCACAAGCATGACACATAAGTTCATGGGTCTAAGGCTCACAAAGATTCGCTCATCCCACAAATTTTTAATTATCCCTACAGTCCTGCTCTGGGGAGAACAGGACCGAAACTCTGTCAGTGACAACTAGATTTAATTATGCTGTTGTTCAGGTTTACATACATACATATGTGTGTGTATGTGTGTGCGCGCGCGCTCACAGGCGTGCTTTATAAACTCTGTTGAGTGGTATCAATTAGATTCATAAACAAGTTTTCAACTCTCCATTCTCTCTTTTCCCTTCCTTTCTATCAGCTTCTCTTGGCTTCTTGATAACTAATACAGCAAGGCTGCTTAATCACTTTTCATTTAAAGTGAGGGCTCAGTTCCTATTAGCAACCATGACCAAAACACCTAATGGAAAAATTCTTGATGGAGCATACATCAACAGTTCGACTCCCAAACACAACATGATGTATCCTCCTCTTCCAGCCCTATCTAAAGTCTTCCAATTTTTCACATAAACACAGCATTGAAAGCTGGTTAAAGAGAATTCTTACATACCTAAAGCCTCTATACACCATGGTCACCTTCTTCAGCTATCACCAGTCAATCCTCTATTCACGTATTGTTTGACCCAAATGACGAGAATAACATCCGAATATTTTATCTCCCTAAGATTCAACTAATTTACTGGCATTCCCATAAGCAACCCCTAGTTGCTACATCTAATACAGAAGCAAAATGCAAGACCTTAGCTAACATTTCTGGGGAGCAGCTGAAATTATGAGGGTCCAGCCTTACTTGCTGAATTGCATTTGCATTTCCAATTAAAAGTACAAGAATAGTGTGAAAATCTTTGAACTGTCTCCCTACCACAAAATCCAGTTTTGCACTTGAGAACTAAGTCTGTGTTTGAATTAGCTGTGAAAAATAGTACAAAGTAGATTATTTTGATGATCAATAATATGTAATAAGTTTTATGTTTGGATGTGATTGGTAAAAAGTGTTTTTAAGATAATTTATTTTGACTTGATAATCTAAAATAATCCCTTTTTATTGTAAGATTACAAAATAGAGTACAAAGTTATCTGTAGTAGTTAGTTTTGTATTTAAATTAATCAATTGTGGGGGATAAAATGGAAAAAGTTAGCAAGAAAATAAAATCCTAGATTTTAATCATAATCTCTACAATTTTGCTTATCAGCACAAAGCTATTTTCTTTGATAAGATTATAGTTGTATTAAACTCATTTGACTAACACAAACAACCTTTTTCTACAAATCAGATTATGTTCTTTAAAAATAATCACATCCAAACATGCTCAAAACATAGAGAGTTGGATATTTTCTTTGTAAGGGGGAATTCCTAAACAAGAGACTTATGGTGCATAGTATCGCACGTCAAGACTACAATGTAGATATTCCCACTAAAGCTACATCTTCTCAAAGATTCACTACTGTGACAACCTCAGGGTGTTTAATTCCACTATGAGTTTGACTTGGGAATGTTAGAATGTATAAAAATATAGTTAAGTTTGTAAAGCATGTGTTAGCCTAGTTTTATTACAGAATTCAGCTTCTGTTGTAATGTTCACTTAAGCTTAGAATGCAAGTTGGGTGTTTAAGTCTATTGTAACAAACTTGCTGCCAGCTGACACAACAGACTGCAGAGAAATTACAATTGATCTGACTACAAACTATTAGGACTTATGAATAGCTAACTCTATATTGAAGACTCACTTCCGTAATATCTCTTCTTTGGATAGCAAGTTCCATCACAGAATTATCCAAGACTTTCCTTCCAGTTCAGTCATTTTCTTGGATCACTATTTCGCAATAGCTGCATCATCCTTCTTCTCAAACCTCCACCCCCTTTTCCATAAAAACCATATCTTCCTGCATCTGAACATATTACCATAGTCTCGTAACCTTCTATGTTTAGAGGTTCTCTAATATTACAAGACATTTAAGTACAAATGAGAAGGCCAAAAGTTGCAAACCATTATGTTACCTCTAATATTAGTTTTAGAAGACATTATTGCTGATAAACATGTAATGTCATTCAAAAAAATAGACATCTAACACAAACATGCCATACTCTTTCAACCTAAAAGGCTAACACAGCATAGCAGAAATTCACATTAAATCTCCAAAATAGGAGCTTCCATAATCAGCTGTGGAAAAAATAATCATATAAGAGAAGCACACAAGCTGTTGAATGAAGCAAAACAGTAAAACACTAAACAATTACGGGCTTCGTGAAAGTTGGAAAATGAAACATTAGGTACCTGAAGATGAAAAGCATTTGACATCAGTCCACTGCCAAAAAAGTTGAAAGTTGTCAGCGAATATCATCGTAATGATTGGAATTTTTATCCATTTAAATGCTAACCTTTGGCTTCAAAGATCTATCACAAATTCGAGTAATCCCTGAGCAAGATGTGGGTCTGATAAACATCACCATCAGTAAACCACCATGATATATTAAAATACAGAAGACAGTGAAGAAAGACAGAATGATGTGGCATATATATGCCATGTACAACAATGAGAATGTCAATCCCAGCTCCAATGTCTGGCCAACCTATGAAATTCAAATTGGCTGATAATCTCAATATCGATCGTTAAGATCATTTGTTGTGCGTAACTCTCAAAATCTAGGTCAAGAGGAGAAGGTTTTCCCACTTACATGCAACATATTTGCCATATCACAACTTTATTGGGGATCTCCAACACAATAAGATATTCTCTATCTTTTTGTTTAAACTAAGACTCCTCATCTTAGAAGTTCAACCTAATGACGTAAGCAAGAATGCAAAGCAGATTAAAATAAATCTAACTAGACAAATATTGTTGGCAATGGATGCGAACCTTTTATTCGTATGAGCTCCAACGGCAAAAATCGTGGAATTGGAAGTTCTATAGGAAAAAATAAAAGCCGAAATTGAAAGTTAGAAGCAGCATTACAGGATGATGAAAAAAAACGCGAAATCGGAGTTACAGAAAAGAGCGTACCGAGAGAGGGATCTGGTGGAAGAAGAGAGGATGCGAAGGGAGCGAGAGAAGAGAGGGTGGCGAAGGCGCGAGAGTGCCATATGCCTCGATCGATTCGATTCGATTCAGAAGAGAAGAGAGAATGGTGAAACCACCAAATTGAGACTCTTCTCCGGTCAGTTACTTTGTCTGAGTAGAATACAATTCTGAACTCGCGAGCCAAGCCAGGGTTGGTGGGTATTTGATCATTCTATTCTATGTATACGCACGTGCACGCTGAACCCGTGCCAGCCACCGTCAGCAGCGGTGTTCTCCACACTGGTCATTTTATTTTATAACTTATGAATAATTTTATTAAATTATCAAATTAATAAACAACATTTTAGATTTTTTTTTTTAACTTACAAGGCCAAGTTCATCAATAAATTCGCATGTATAAAGGTTTTTATTGAATCAAATTTAATTTCATTGTTTGGCCATGTATAATCTAAGTACTTAATTAATTTATTTAATGGTGTTATTATTCTAATATTTCCTCCATTCATAAATGTGAGTGTTTTTTTTTTCTTGCTTGATGTTGTATTTAGTGAATTTTTGGGTTAAAGAATGGGGACGATATCTATAAAAGATGAACTAATACTCAAGTTAATATTTTATTATAATGAAGTTTTATACTAATTATACAAGATGATTTTTCTATATAAAAAAAATTCTCATTATATTGAGATATCTACTGATAAAATAAATACAATTAATCATAAATAATAATAATAATAAAAATAATAATGAATTTAATAAAATAATAAAAATAACAAATAATAAAATATTAATAATAAATTATAAAGTAATAATAAAGATAAGATAATTATAAAAACAAAAATATCAATAATATTAATATATAAACTAAAAATAATAATAAATCATAAATAAAAAAATTATAATAATAAAAATAATAAAATTGGAAAATAATAATAAAAATAATAATAGTAAAATTAAAATAACTATAATAATCAAAATTAAGTTATAAGATAATAATATTATTAACAATAATAATTTAATTTTTTATTTTAATTTTAATTTTAAAGTAATTTATACTTTTATAATCTCATCAATTAAAATAATAATAATTTATCAATCACATCCAATAAATTAATTATATTTAATCTTAAATTAATGTTAACTATAATTTTATCTATTAAAAAATTATTTTACCACCACACTTATCACATTACTCACAAACTTTTATAAATTTTTCTTTCATTTCTTATCATTTTTTTTTATCTAAACAACCAAACTTTTCGTACACACTTTTATTTCAAATAAACTCAGATTCATTTTTTCAAATCTATTCCTTAATCTAAACAAACTCAAATGAGGGAACAACATAATGAAAAGAAAAAAATAGAAAATACGATAAGGGTTAAGCAAAATTAAAATTCAAATGCTATATATTTTGCAAATAAAAATTCACAAATATGTGTATGCTAAAGAAATATCAAATTCATTACCAAATTCGACAATAAGTTTGTATTTACAAAATACGTGTTGTTCTTATCGAAATTGGGCTAGAACCTTCTAAGGTGGAGTATAGTTGATTTTAAGAGAGTCAGAGCCTTGACCAAGCTGGATCCTCTTTGATGATGGCTACTGAGCTCTGATGACTTGAGTGTTGGAGAGTCTTCTATAGATGGATCTCCATTCAGTGTTTGTATTCCTTAAAAATTCATGTTTCCTTTCCTTACCAAATAATCCAAACACAGAAAAGAGACTCTCATTTTTTTTTTTTTCACATAAAAAAAACTTCCCCAAAACAAACAATGATTAAGGGTAATTTTAACAAACTCTTTTAATTGATCAGTTTGTAATTTTACATATCTAATTGTCATTGTTAAATATCAATCCAATTAAATTTTACAATATACTTTGAATAACAATAATTCTTAAAATAAAAAATTTGAAACATATAACTAGTGGGATAGTTGAATAATTCTTAAATATTGGAAATGATATTTTACCTTTATTTTAGGATAAGAAATTTTACCAATTTTTAAAAGATTTTCAATATCCTACATTGTATTACTTTGTTCGTTTTTTAAAATTCTTTTGTTTAAATTGGTAGCTAAAATTTATTAAACTTTATTCTTTTATCTTAATAAAATATTCAATAACTATAAAACAAAAAATATTAAATACAAAAAATATTACTTAACATTACTACAAATTTTAACTAATATTACTTAGTTGACATAATGAAGATAGTTATTGATTGAGAAAAATTCTCACAAGTATTATATGAAGAATAGTTCTAAGATACATTGATAGATAAAAGATCCTGACAATATTAATTAAAAGATAATTTATATCAATATCGATTTAAAAATTCTAATTTGTATTAGTTGAAAAATAGACTAATTAATATCAACCAAAAAAGTTATGATTAACTTAGGCTTAAAAATAGTTACATCAGAAAAATCCCATTTTTAATATAAAGTAAAATTAATATTTATAAAAAAAGTCTATTTAACACGGTTCATAAAAGACAATTTATGCTGACAAAAAAAACTCTAACTATTAGATGACAAAAAATATTGGTTGGTGTTGTAACGCAATAAAAATACTTGTGCACATTAATTGAAATAATAATAATAATATTATGTTGATAACATCTTAATCTCCTTCTTCGAGTATGCATATCCATCCTCACTTGCAAGAGAGTTTGCTCTTATATCAGGGATGAATATAACCATAACACAACAAAAATGCAATAATATTAAATTTATCAGCATTATCTTCCTATTAAGAAAAACGATATTTAGTTATCAATTTTAATCATAAAATCAAACAGTCATAATTAGTGACGACTGATATTAACAACCGAAACAATATAGTCGTTAATTGTTATCAAATAGTAACCATAATTTAAATTAGTCATTAGTTAATAAACAAAATACTTTAATTACTATATTTAGTGATCGAAATATATTAATTTCTGAATAGCGACATAAATAGTCACTGAACACAAATTTGTTTCAGCCACCAATTTGATTTTAGTAGCAAAATAAAAAAAGAAAAAAGTTAGTCACTGATTTTAGTGATAGAAACATGATGGTCGTAAAATAGCAATCAAAATATTTATTAAAATATACAATTATTTTAGCGACCGACATAAAATCCATCACTAAATATAAAAAAAAAACCACCAAAAATAACAATCACAATACAATGGTAGCTAAATAACGACTGAAACAACGACCAAATGTGATCGAATTTAGCCACTGATTTGCCATGGTTGTTAATAATGACCGAAATAGCCGCTAATTTTTGAGGTCTCTAAATGATTATTTTGAATATTATTTATATTAATTAAAATAAAAATACCATTAATAATAATAATAATAATATAGAAACTATAAAACTTCATTCAATGTTACAAATTATAATTATAATGTTGTTTACTTCTTTTAGACTTATCAATATATATGTCTACTTGAGGTTGAGATATTAGTGAATGGTATAGTCTGACATGTTGATTGTCAAAGAAATAAATTTTCTTTTTATTAATCCTTTTAGACTCATAGATCAGCTAAAGCCTAAAAAGTTCTTGTATGATACAATTATACATTTTCCTAGTAAATAAATGAGTTTTTATTTCTATAAATCTAAATCGTCATCCTGCTTATGCCTACCTAAGCATCATAGACTAGTGTATGATATTAGTTAATATGATGTTAGTACAAATCTTATCACTTTTAAACTACATACAATCCAAATCTTATTCCTTTTCTAATTTTAAACTACATGCAATCTGTCAATACCCGATTTTGTCCGGGTAAAAATATACCATTTTTTATTATTAAAAATAATTTATTTAATTTTGTGAGTGTTTTAATCAAAATAAAATAAATAAATAAAATTGTTTTTGATTGAAATTTATTGTTAAAAAAAGATTAAAGAGTATTTAAAATAATTAAAGATTAAGTGAATATTTAAAACTTATTAAAGAATTTAAAATAAAATAAAAAATGCTTGCCACATGGCAAGCTAAGAGTGGAGAGTTTTTGCTTGCCACGTGGCAAGCTAGGAATGGAGAAGATTTGTGAATGTGGTTGGCACATGGGAGAGAGGGAGAGAACGGAATGCGGTTGGCACATGGGAGAGAGAAAGAACACGGAATGTGGTGGGCACGTGGAAGGGGGGTTGATAGGAAAGAGAAAACAAGAGAGTGAAATAGAAAAGGAGAGAAAGAGGAGAGAGCGAGAGGAGGTGAAAGGAAGCTGGCTGGGCAGAGAGGGAGAAGAGGGAGAAGAAAAGAGAGGGAAGAGATAGAAAGCGGGTAAGCGGGAAGGAAGAAGGAAGCTCGCTGGGTGAAGAGAATACATTGCTGGCTTCAACAGGTATGCATTTAGAGCCTCTGCAGCATCTCATTTTCATCTTTCATGCTAATCTGTTTTATGCTGGAGTATATTTTGATTTGGAATTTTAAACGTTGTGAGCATCACCAAACGCTTCTCCATGCATGCTTCCACCATGCAGTTCTTGTTTTCCATCGTTGTTTTACCTCCAGTATCTCCATAAATGCCTCTTCCTCGTCGCCATCTATTTACCACCTTTATGCAATTTAAACTGGGAGCCACCAAGATTCGAACCCATGCCTTGAAACTAGCGCCTTAGACCAACTAGGCCACCTTGATTTTGTTGTTACATTCTTCCAAAATAGATTCAAATGCCTATTTCGCAAGCCACTAAACTGTTCCCTGCACCCCCACATATTCTAACTTGCACCTCCAAATTTTTGGAAATTTCTGAAATGCCCTCGCCACTAGGTGGTTTGGGCCTGCTACCTGCACCTCCATTAATCAGAATTCACACCTATAAGTATTTGAAAGTCCTAAAATGCCCCTGAAACTATTTGGGTTGAATCTTCTTTTTGCGCCTCCATATTTCTGGATCTGCACCATATCTCTCTCTAATTCCTAAAACACCCTTAATTTAATTGATTTTTTTTAATCTTTTAACATTGGATTATTTGTTTTTGAAAGTCTACTCTTCATAATTTTTGTTTTGTTTTGTTGTTTTAATAAATCCTAAATGACTGTTCGCGTCATGAGGGATTCTTTTTTTTTTTTTAAATATAATAATAATAAATATTAATTCTTGATTTAAGTTCTAAATGACCACACGCGTCATGCAGAATTTAGTTTAAGGAGTTTCAATTTTCGTTTGGGATTATCAAAATACCGAACGCGTATATGATATGCCGAAATGAAATGAAATTTTCAAACTAACAAATATATAATAATCAAAAATAAATAAAAATGTCAAATTTCTCAATATAACTCAAATTTTGTAGAACTACGTATTCCCTAATTCTTCACCCGTTAAGGATGTTGATACCTAGGAGCAAGGTCGATCCTTGTCGGGTCCTTTAATTTAAAAATTATTATTTTTTATTTTATTTTGCATTTTAATTATATTTTTTTGAAAAAATAAATATTTTAAAAACCACATTTGATTTTGATTATTTAATTAAAGGTACTGTCTTAAGACAGGCGTTGTGGGGTGCTAATACCTTCCCCACACGTAACCGACTCCCGAACTCATTTCTAGTTCGCAGACTTATTCTTTATTCTTTTTTTGGTTTTTCCATAGTTTTTCATAAAAAATTATGGTGGCTACTCCATTTCTTTCTTTTCATTAGTTTTTATTTGGACTGCCATACCCGTCGTGATTTTTAGGTCGCGACAGCTGGCGACTCCACTAGGGACTATTACTTGAGAGTCAAGCCATTTAATTAAGTGATCAAATTTTAAATGTGGTTTTTAATATTTGTTTTTTCCCTTTTACTTATTGTTTTGTTTATTGTATTTCTTATAAGATTGTGGATTTTGCTATGTTATTATATGATCTGAATTCTCACTGATTGATTGAATGAGATATTAAACCCTAGGGTAGAAGACATGCTTATGACTGCTATATCTATGATATCTGCCTGGGACTTTTCTGGTTGTTTTACAGGTGAGGGGTTGGGTGCATATAAGTTTTACTCCCTTCACACACACACTTTTCATGCATATTTCTTGAGTGGGATCCTAAAACCCCGGATCTGAAAAAAAGCATAGAATTAGAGGGATTCAGTGATATCGGAATGGATGTACTTCCTACTCTGGTTTTCATGAGAATCCCAGCTAGAGTTTGTTCTCTTATTGTCTGTTCATAAGCTAGTTGTTTAACGACAGCTTTGGATAAGATGATAATGAGGGTCATAGCTCTGGTGACCTTTATACCTGTAGGGATTAGGGAACTTACCTTGTGAGGATGCATGTAAAGATCTTAGAACCCTAGGTCTTATGCTGCCAATTTGTTTAGAACACTAAGGGAAAAAAAACTATGAACTGCAACCACTCACCGGCATGACAAGACAGAATGTTTGCTATGGAGAATGTGAAAAAGTGTGGAAGTGAACTGTATTTAGTGCATATCATTCATGTTGTTTTCATGCATCATCATTTTGTTCTAAACGAGATTTCTGAAAATTGTACACCAGATCATGGAAGTTCATCCTGGATTAGGGGTTGAAAGAGTATCAGAAGCTGCTGATTTGAAAAAGAAGTTAAAATGTGAACCGATACGAAATAATTTCTCTAATCTCCGAAAGCTTACCAAGAAGTTGAAATCTATTCAGAAGGCAACCTTTAGAAGAAAGTATGGAAATTTGCTAGGATTGCTGGAGCTGGACATAAGGCTGGACATTGTCACTGCACTGGCTCAGTACTATGACTCGTCTATGAGATGCTTCTTATTCCAAGATTTCCAGTTAGTACCTACCATTAAGGAGTATGAGCAAATCCTGGATCTGCCTTTGGGTGGGGGAATCCCTTATAGGCACTGTGAGCAACATTCTTCTATTCTGACTATATCATCCATCACCAAAATTCCTCAGGACATGCTGAAGAGTCGGTTAATTTCTGTAAGAAACACTAGAGGATTTTCTCAGAAATTCTTGGAAGCACATCTCCTACAGCTGAGCATAAAAGAAGACTGGGAGACATTCATAGATGTATTGGCTCTCATACTCTATGGTACCTTATTGTTTCCTTACTCAAATGATTATGTGGAGTATGCTGCCATTGATATATTTGTGGCTGTGAGAACCAGATTTGAGAATCCTGTTACAGCAGTATTAGCTGATACTTACCTAGC
>Ga0209700_102160_pt1 | contig 40336 bp, 26 predicted proteins | sample SiratroredBW_FD_187528 | JGI IMG/M metagenome (GOLD analysis project Ga0209700, IMG submission 187528) | Root nodule microbial communities of legume samples collected from California, USA - Siratro red BW (SPAdes) (version 2) | ecosystem: Host-associated > Plants > Roots > Nodule | place: USA...
TTCTTTCTTTTTTTCTTTTTTCTTTTTCTCTCTCTTTCTTTTGTTCTTTCTATCTTTCTTTTTCTCTTTTTATTTTTTTCTCTCTCTTTCTATCTTTCTGTTTCTTTCTCTCTTTCTCTATTTCTTTTTTTTCTCTTTTTCTTTATTTCTCTTTCTCCCTCTTTCTTTTTTTCTCTATTTATTTCTTTCTCTCTCTCTTTATTTCTTTCCTTCTCTCTTTCTTTTTTTTCATTATTTCTCTTTTTCTTTTTTTTTCTTTCTCTATTTCTTTCATCCTTTCTTGGTCTTTTTTTTATCTTTCTCTATTTCTTTAGCTTTCTCTTTCTCTTTCTTTATTTTTCTCTCTCTCATTCTTTTTTTTTTCTCTTTTTCTTTCATTTTTCCTTTCTTTCATTCTTTCTTTTTCTCTTTCTTTCATTCTCTCTCTCTTTCTTTCTATTTTTCTTTTTCTCTCTCTATTTCTTTCTTTTTCTCTTTCTATCTTTCTTTTTTTTTCTCTTTCTGTCTTTCTTTTTTTCTCTCTTTCTTTTTCTCATTTTTTCTTTCTTTCTCTCTCTCCCTCTTTCTTTTTTTTTCTATTTATTTCTTTATCTCTCTCTTTCTTTCTTTCTCTCTCTTTTTCTTTCTTTCCTTCTCTCTTTCTTTCTTTCTTTTTCTCTCTCTTTTTTTCTTTTTTTCTTTCTTTATTTCTTTCTTTCTTTCTCTGTTTCTTTCTTTTTTTTTCTTTCTTTCTTTCATCCTCTCTTTCTATCTTTCTTTTTCTCTCTCTCTTTCTTTCTCTCTTCCTTTTTTCTCTCTCTCTCTTTCTTTCTTTCATTTTTTCTCTCTCTTTCTCTTTTTCTCTCTCTCTTTCTTTCTTTATTTCATTCTTTCTCTCTCTCTTTTTCTTTCTCTCTTTCTTTTTTCTCTCTTTCTTTACTTCTCTTTCTTTATCTTTTTTTCTCTATTTTCTTTTCATTTTATCATGATATATTTATTTTATCCATATTAAGAGTCTCATATTTGTCTTCCCACAAAATTATTTGTACAATATATATGGATTCTTTCTTCCATCTTCTATCTTCAACCTTCATATTTTCTTAACTTTATTAATTACTCTACATCATAAAATATATATATATATATATATATATATATATATATATATATTAAATTTATATTATAATCCAACAATAAATCATTTCTTGTCTTTCTATTCTTTTTCTTTTCATCCTTTAAATCTTTTTTCTTTCTATCTTTCTGTTAATATTGAATTCTTCTTCATTTCTTTTAGTGTTTTATATTGTAATTTTTTTCTTATTAACAAATCCAAGTATTCCATTTTCACTATAAATCACTTAACCATTAAAATGAACAAAAAAGTATAGAATTTAAACTGTTTGGAAGTTTCATTCAAAATTATAAATTGAAATTTCAAAGCCAGTAATATCTTATTCCTAATATTAGTCTGTTATAGATATATTATGTAAAGGCCAAAATTATCACAATCTAATAATGTCTGAATAAATAGTTTAAGTTAACATACTTTTCACATCAGAGCTTATATTGTAAGTTTCACTACGTGAAATAGGCTAAAAAAGTAATCATTCACTAAAACCTTTTTCAGGGACCACAAAAGCTTAAGTTTAACGAACACAGACCATGAATTGAATGCTTTATTGCATCTTTAGCATGCCCTATCACGCAAGAGCCCCTCTAGCGTTGAAGCATAAATAATGCACATGTCCTTCTATCATGCGCTGATATTAAAGTTTTTTTATGAAGATAGTGACAGAGATACATTAGGCAAGAACACGTCAATGATTTTATATTACATCTTTTACGAAACTATGAATCTATATATTTCTCTGGCAGGACTTTCTTCAAATTATGTCATCACAGTGGTTGATATTATAAGTAGTTCGAAGTTCAAATAACAAATAAAACTCATTTATGCCTATAGTCAAACGATACATTATAGTACACATTTATAATAGAGTCTGAGCATTCATGGAAGATCAGAAACGCACTCAAAGCGTGGTTCATCTTGTCTTGTTAGATATGTGACTGGATAACCAATCTAGCCCTTCATAGAGTCCTTGCCCAGATGTGGCACAGGTTGGTTGGATGTACCTTCATAAACAAATAAAAAAAACAACAGCTAGAATAAGTTATTAATTAAACATTATTAATTATCACGAAGTTGTTATGTGTAGGGATAATAAGGGGCATGTGATTGTTACATGATTAAAGTTTTAAATCTATGCCTTAGTTTCTGATAATGAATCATTGTAATTAAAAAGTGACATACCAGCGACGCAGGCGAAGTGAATGTAAACCAAGTTTATCTGTGATTTCTGCAACACTTAAAGCATTAGGAAGGTCTTGCTTATTGGCAAACACCAGAACTGTAGCATCGCGAAGTTCATCCTGAAATGCTCATCGTTAAGAAGATTATTACACTTTTGATAAAATTTAACCATGGTTCAAAGTCTTACTTGACTATGAAAAATTACTGACCTCACTTAGCATCCTATGCAACTCGTCTCTGGCTTCCAAAATTCTTTCTCTATCGTTACTGTCCACCACAAAGATAAGACCTTGTGTGTTCTGAAAGTAGTGTCTCCACAATGGTCGAATCTACATAGGATTTGGAATATAATTGGATTAGAGTAGTTTTTTTAACATGTGCATGGAATGTTACCATATACTAATGATCCCATAAAAATTATATTTTGGCAAACAAAACCTGTAAGAGCAGGATTTCAAATCACAAATACCTTGTCCTGCCCTCCAACATCCCAGACGGTGAAGCTGACATTTTTGTACTCAACAGTCTCCACATTGAACCCTAATCCATCCAAGATATATACCCAGTTTGAATCATTTCATTTGTCACTCATATTTTAAAAAAACTATCTATCTGAATGAAAATTAAGTAACATATATCTCAGGAACTTCATAAAATTATCAAAATTAAGTAACATATATCTCAGTAACATATTTAAATTATCAAAATTGAAAGATAAAAAAAGTACATATTTTTTAAATGGTTATGTCATTACTGGTACGAATTCAGAAGATTTAAGGAACGGATGGAAAAAAAAGTACGGTGACTAGTATGAACCTATTGTAGGTATTGTAGTGACGATTTCTCCGAGTTTAAGTTTATAGAGTATTGTTGTTTTCCCAGCTGCATCAAGACCCACCATGAGGATCCTCATTTCTTTCCTCGCATAAAACAATCTCATTAGCCGTGACACCGTCAAACCCATTGTTGCCTCTGGTTCAATCGAAAGTTCGGCTGAAAAAACAACCTAAGAGTAAAACGTGGAAAATGAAAAACAAAATCGAGATAGAATTCTTTTCATAGCAAAAATCAAAGTAAAACCCTTGAAATTCTTTTTCTTACTTTTTCTTGTTTTTGCAAGCTGAGATGAAAGAAGAGGAAGGTACTACCTCAAAAAGATGTATTTTTTTACAAGCAGAGGAAACAAACTTACAAATTACTCTGTTGCTCGTATATTATATAACCATGTGACCAGAAAATAGCACCAGGCATCAATACCGCACTAATAGAAAGAGGGAATTGGAATAGGATTCGAGTGTAGATAGCTGAAAGAATAAAGTGAATGATGATGGGCGTGCCATTTGAAACCATGGGTAACAAAAAGCCAGTTATGATTATCCCTCCATGCAGAAGTGATCTTGTGATATGAATTTTCCAGTCCCATCCACAATTGAGATTCGGGATGACACAGTACAGAAGTTACATCAGCGTGAAATCAAAGCCAGGGTGAAATTATCAAAGCAAACGCAACAAAACTCGATTTTCTAAAAAAACGTGTTTCTGTTAATGTGCATTCTTATAACAGGGATTTATAGGATCAATTCGAACACAATACTGAATACATTGGCACTAATTTGTCCATGTCTTCGTGACTAGGACAACTTTGCAATAGCAATAAAAGAATAAATTTACACACTGCCAAACCTATTTCCTTGGATAAACAAATTGATCAAGGACATTCTATAATTACTTTACTTTTTGGACACGGCATCCTTGGCGGACTGTAGAGTGGTTGTGACAGCAGCAGCAGCACCAGCAAGTATTCCGCCACTGGTGTTTTTGGTTGTATGGGGCTGGTGAATGACCTCAACGTTCCTCATTTCTTGACCTTGCCCTGCTGAAGATCGATAATCCACACTTTCAACCTTTTTCTCCATGCAATTTTGTGTATTCACAGCCTCATTCTGACAGAAGAATTCATACAGATTCATTCATTTATCATTAGAACTGAAAGAGACAGGAGAAAAAAATTGTTCTGGAAATACCACTAACCTTAGCTTGTTCATTCATGTTAACCAAGTAAATTAAAAAGTATATCACTTCCACTGGGGTGATTTGTAATTGAATTTAGGCTTTTAAGAGTCGAGAAAGGCAAATGAAGTCCATATATTACGGAACAACGAAGGCCGAGGAAAAGGGCCTAAATAACTACACACCCCACATGTCACCGCTTCAAATGCCCTCCCATTCGATTATTTGGAAGGGAGCGTAGCGCAAAAACAATTTTTTGTTCAGCGAGGTGATTATTTGATAGCTTATCTATAATTCAGGAATTGATTACGAATGTAATTTGACCCGAATTGAAAATGATATTTGATCGTCACAAAATAATGAAAAAAAAAAACTGAAACTGAAATAGGGGCTAACAAGCCAGAAATTACTTGACTAGGATCAGAAACAACAATTTGTTGATGACAACTGCAAATTCTACAAGGCAAAATATATATAACTTCATAACAGAAGTATCCTAGAAGCCCTAATCATTCATTATAATATCCCTGTCAATTCACACATGAAACCGAACCAAAACAGTTGAACAAGTTGCTAATTGAAATTAACAACTAAAGGACCCTCCCTAATTCCTTAACAAGTCATAAGAGGTGACCCGCTACAGTGAACATCCGAAACATCAGAAAGCCTCTGTCTGGGAGACAACGATGCGATGCCAGCAGCATCAAAATCAATGTTGGAAATATTCTTTCTCTTGTGAGTTTCTGAACTGCTTTTCTCCTCCGAAACCTCAGCGATTGGACTCAACCCCTCTATTTCCTTATGACCAACAGAAAGCATAGCTTGAGCTTCAGCCACAGCCGTTCCATCATCATCTGCAGCATATAATATCTTCTGAATCGCCCCAACGATCTGAATCATCATAGACAACAATCAAAATCACATATGATCATTACCTAATAGTAATACCAGATATTGGGTTTCAGCAGTCAATAACTAAGAACAATGAAAACACAGTACCGGTGAGTTTTCTATCTCAGGAGTCTGGCACAGTATCTCAATATCTCTCAGTTTTGCAAAGTAGAAGTCCCGTTCTTTCTCAAGACTATCGATGGACAACTTCAACTCCGTTATCTGCATCAACTTGAACATTAGAGAAATGTATTTTCATCATTCGTTCGATAATTCTTTTGATGTGAAAACAGAAAAACCTTTTCCTCATAGGCAGGGCCACCTCCAGTAGGTGCTCTCGCGACCTTAACAGCCTGATTTGTTGGGTTTGCATTAGAAACCTCGGTTCTTCGAGAATTATGGGAAGACTGAGGTCTCTGCGATGTAGAACTCTTGGAAGAGGCTTGGGAGTTTGCAGATTTCTTACTCGCTTCTCTTCCTCCTCTACAAGCCTCTCTCCTCTCCAAAGCATTATAACTACAAACATTCAGCAAATAGTATTTTTAATTCAAATAATTTATATCGACAATACCAAAAACATTGCACTACAGAATCCAAAGTTCACAAGATTCTCCTCCTGATCACGTTTTGAATTTCAATCCTAAACCCTAATTATCAATCCAAAGCAACCATTCAACGCTAAAACCTAATTTCAGCGAATTTAAATAGGAATTGCAAAGATAAATATATAAGCATGAGAATCAAATTAAGATTGGATTACTTGTTCTGTCCGGAATTGACAGAATCGCAGTATCTTTTCATCCATTGCATGAATTCGAGGTTATCCAGTGGCCTTCCCTTCACGAGCTTGCTAACCTCGATGTGCTGACAAACACGACGAACGATTCAGTAACTGAATTAATGATCGTCCAAAATTAAAGCAAAACAGAGACGAGACTGAAAGAGGAGAGAGGGAGAGTGTTACCTTGGTGATTTTGAGTTTGTTGAAGACATCTTGAAGGACCTTGTAGTTCTGAATCATCTCGTACTCGTTCTTGGCGTCGAAATTGACTTTGTGCATCGGCACCATCCCAGGATGAGCCGCATCGAGAAGCTGGCAGTGAACGGCGCCGGAACATGCCTGAAAAATTAACGACCGAACGAAATAGGTAAACTAATAATTATGGAAGACAAGGAAATCAAAGTGTAAACAGAATTGGATGAGAAGATAAACCTCTTCGACTTTGGAGAGGCTGAGTTGCAGAGTCGAGTTGATCCAAGAAAGAATCTCAGATCTACCGACGAAGTAAGCCGCATCCATGATTCCAATGTTGGTCGCCATTTCTCTCCCTCTCTCTCTCTCTCTCTCTCGTCTCTTCTTCTCCTTCTAGATGCAGTTTTGTGTTCTGTTAACGGCTCTTTCTCAAAGAAACAGAGGTGGCATATATATGGAGAGTGGAGCGGGAGTTTTTCAAATTCAAAATCCCCTTATTGGTGACAAAACGTCTCGATGCTGTCCTAATAAGGAATCGACGCAACGTTCGGCTAAGCCGAATTTCGTGTGGACCGATCCCTGTGTTGGGCTTTACTTTCAGTAGTTGGGCTTAGAGCAATTTGTAGCGTAATGGGCTTTAAAATAACACTCTAAATGGGCTTTCACATCATACATAAATCTTGCAACCCTAGACAGGAGATTTTACTTTCTCCACCTCCGTGCATTTCGTCTATTTTACTTTTTTAAATTATACAGTTATTTAAAAAAGAAAAATAAATTATACAATCTAAATATCATTTTTAGCTCTACAATTCATAAGACATTCGAATTATGTAATACAAAAAGTTAAAAATAACTTTCATATTAAATAATTTAAAAGTTTTTTTCAAATAAAAATACTTTTAAAATATATAATCTAAAAATTGAAAATGATTTTTGGTACAATTTAAAAAAAAATGACTTTTAGATGATACAGTATGGAAAAAAAACAAAATACGAATTTATGTGTGTATGGTGGAAGAAAAACAGCGTCCTAAATAATTACTACAATTTAGCCGTTAGCCCATGCAAGAATCTAGTTAACAAGTAAACAAATCTTAATTTATTCTGACACAAAAATATATATAAAAGTGAAAAAATACTATGTTTTTAATAATTTTTATTTACGAAAAGATATTTTATTGTTACTCGTTATTATCTACCATTTTCGTGACTTGAGTAAAATTATTAGAATAGGTGGCTTTCCTTCTATCCTTAATTCTTCCAAGACTTTATCATTATTTATAAGTTCCTTTTCAAAACAAATGTACTGATTATTTTTATTAAATATTATTAATTAATTTATGGTTTTTTAGTCTATAAATAATAAATATTTCTCATTAACAAGATATGTCATTTCTCTCTCTCTCTTAATTTTTTAAAAGATGACTAGTCAGCCACATGTAATTGATTACTCAAGTGCAAAGCTGTTAGGTGAAAAGGGTTGGACAATAAGTCTTAATAATTTTAAAAAAATACTAATTGTTCACGAATGTGTTGCTACTAATTAAATTAACTAGATTATTTTAATACTTATCCCGTTCAAAAAAAAAAATAATTCTTATCGATTGATCAAAAGGGTTTTTTATATAGAAATGAAGTTACTAACACATACAAACTACATTGTTAAGAAAAATTTTATAATTCTCTCAACTATTTTCCATTTACCTTTTAACGAATTTGTTTGATGGTTTATTATTTAATTGTTTGAGGTGCAGGAAGAAGGCGTCTAGTAGTGGACTTAGATCAATTTGTTGCGTAGTGGGCTTTAAAATAACAATCTTAATCGGGCTTTCATATCATAGATCTTATGGGGCTATGCATTTTGTACCGCATAAATTTAAATTGCACCCCATATATTTGAGATCGTAGATTTTAGAATATACAATATTACTTTATTCAATTGATATACAATGCGTCAAAATAAATAATTAAATTACTACTTTTAAGGCATAGTTGTATATTTTTAAGCTCTTGTCAATGTGCTTGATTTTAAAAGGGTAAAAGCACTTGCTATTTTCCTAATTAACAATTCTTAAATTGGTTTCTCATTTAGATTCTCTTCTTGGTCTCTTCCTTCATTCCTATAATTTCTTTAATCATTTATTGTTATATATTGTTCACTCATGAAAAAAAAATATAAATTGGATGGAGTATCATCCAATTTACAAAATTTTGAAAAATTATATAAACCAAGTTTTGAAAAATTATATAAATTGGATGGGTGTCATCTTGTTTACATTATATACATAATTTTTTATATAATATTAATTGTATTAAATTGTTCATCTTTCTGGATTAATGTTCAAACCTAATTTTATTCAAAATTAATGTAATATGCATATCATCACCCAATTCACTGTACTGCACATCTATTTCTCTCCTCATTTTCAATAATATTTTAAATGAATAGTATTTGTTATTCTGCACCCATTTCAAATAAATAGTCTTTTACTTTGCCTACATACTCACTCCTCTTTCTCATTTACTCCTCTCCTCATTTTCCAATAATATTTCAAATGAAGAGTCGTTGCTACTCTCTAACCATTTTAAATAAAGAGTCTCTTTTATTTTGCCTACAGGCTCACTTCTCCTTCACAATTACTCCTCTTCTCATTTTCCAATAACATTTTAAATGAAGAGTCTTTGCTACTGCACCTATTTCAAATAAAGAATCATTTACTTTGCCTACACACTCACTCCTCCTTCACATTTACTCGTCTCATAATTTTTCAATAACATTTCAAATGAATAGTCTTGCTACTTTACACCAATTTCAAATGAAGAGTCTTTTACTTTGCCTGCAGGATCACTCATCTCCTCATTTTTCAATAACATTTCAAATGAAAAGTCTTTCCTACTTTGCACCCATTTAAAATAAAGTGTATTTGCTATTATGCACCCATTTCAAATGAAGAATATTTCACTTTCTCTGCACCCTCACTATTCTTTCTTGTTGATTGAGTTTCATTTTAAATTTAATTAAAATAAAACTAAATTAATTTAGTTAAGGCAATAAAGAATCTCTGCATTTTTCTCACTAAATTCTAAAACCTCAGTCACACACCCCAAGTCATTACAACATTAATTCAACTTGCAGAGACATTATTTTTTGTTTTTAAACTGGACGTCATTTACATTTTAAAAAAAAATTGTAAACTCGATGCCTAATGGGTCTGGTTTACAAAATTGCAAACGGGATGATGTCCACCCACTGACCATTTAGTTTACAATTTTTTTTAAATGTAAATTAGATAAAGGTGACTTCTGATTACAAATTACACTGTGTTAAGAGAAAACACATATTTTTTTTGTTATTTAAATAAGGATATTTTTGGAATTTGAAATTTTATGAAAATGCCCGACGAGATGACGAAGGTACAATAATTTGGTGGAATGGAATAATATTTTAGTCCTACTCGCCATGGCCTATGAACCCATCTTTTAGATTAAAATGAAGAAATTAGTATAAAAACTGACTTCTGTGTTTGCATTGTATTAATTGAAAAATACAAATATGCATTAGTATTGCAATTTAAGTCCATAACACCTATAAAATAAATTTTAATTTTTAATTATAATGGAATAATTTAACTTCTAAAAATATTAATGTTGTTTGTTCAATTAAATTCATTAATTGATCAAATAGAGACTTAGAAAACATTTACATAATTAACTTAAGTGTGATTTTAAAACATGTATATATAGACACACGCATAAAAATAACAAAATTGTAAAAAATATATTGGCTGGCTTCGTTTTGACATCTATGCTTAAAGTTTTAGCCAAATTCATTTTTAAACTACCAAATGAAAATTATTCTAAATATAAGATGGATTAGAATTTATTAATTTATTTTACTCAACATTACTTTTACATAAACCATGTACCAGACATTGAATTTGATGATGTAATAATAATGTGAAAATAATGCAAATTATTTTTTTTTCTGGTTTTGTTTCAATATAGATTGTATGTGTATCATTTGTGCACATTTGTAAGACATAATAATAAAACTTTGAACAAGTGTTTTGTTTCTCAATGGAAGGGCGTATATATGTTGAGTTCTTGAATTTATGATGCATCTCGTTTAGTCAAAAATCTAAATTATGTTCCAATGTACTATTTGCAATTTCAATTCTAAAAAATGTGTAAGAGAAATTTATATATCTTCATACGACCTCTTCTTGTTACATTTCACAACTACATCAAAAGTTTTCAAACAGGTTTATTATTGTGGACATGACAATGCATTCAATTTTATTTTTTAATGTAATTGTATGTGCACTGTGAATAGTGGGCGAATCCATATATTTATATCTAATGAGAGTTGTACATGTATTTTTAGCATTTATATATAACACAGGAAAAAAATGAGATGTGAATGTAATAACCTTAAATATTTGAGTTGAGATAATGTAACCAGTATCTTTCATATTAGTTAATGTCAATTACGACTGGTAATGGTACATAAATTTTTGAAATTACTATTTGGCATATATTATTATTTGTAATTCCTATTATCAATTTGATATTGGTTTAAAACTCAACACTTTAGATTGATTAAATCATCTAGAACAAGTATAAGGACTCATTGTAGTATTTAATTTTGACATTGTGAATGAGCAAATATGCTTAAGTTTTGCTGAATTCAAGTGTTTGTGGTTTAAAACTTTGAACTCCTAATATAAGTCACAATATTTAAATTTATGTGAAATTTCTATTACTCTTCTTCTTTAGATTATACATGTAATAATAATAATAATAATAATAATAATAATAATAATAATAATAATAATAATAATTACAACAAAAATGATTATGATACTGATGTACAGACACGCTACAATAGTGTTAAACCGACATTGTAGTATGAAGTGTTTTAAGTAGATGTTATAGTAATTTTTCTAAATTATACAAATATATATATATATATATATATATATATATATATAAAAACAATCTTAATAATTTTGTATTATTTTAACGTGGTTTATTATAACATTAAGTATCCGTACAAGTACTACTGCTAATATATATAGTGATAAGGATAGTTCTATGTAAATTTTATAATTTCATATTTACATTATTAACGTAGAAGAATAGTTTTTACGGTTTTTAATTAATAAGTTCACGAAAAATATTATTTTATAGCGAACGGTTTCCACTTATAAAAAAATTCCCTGAATTAAACAAAAACATTAATGGCATATTAATTAACACAATATATTTTATGTAAAATAAATGTATGTATATTTCGATAACAATAAATATAATTTAATGTTATTATTGGAACTAACATGCATGGATTGCCGATGAAGCATGATATAAAAGAAAATGTTAAATTTAGGAAAAACGACAAGTTATGAAAAAGAAACAGGTATCAGTTCAGATGTTGAATTTAGAATTTTTATAAAGAATATCGAATCTAAAAAAGTTACTGAATTAAGAACTGATCGATACCTGATCAGTCTGTTCTAAACTTTGACACGTTTAAAGTGTGTAAGTAAGTTAAAATTTGATGTACGTGATGATTCACATAATAACTTGGAAAAAATAAATACTTGTAATAAATAGTCATTAATGATAAACAAACATGCTTTACAGAATATGAGTGTGCCAAACATGGTGACGGATATGAGAGGAAGAAAGGTGGGTAATGAATATAAAGAAGGAACAAGTTAACAGTTAGTAGTCATTATCAAATGAAGAATATTAAGCCGAAGAATATGTATATACAAAAAAAGGAAACTAAGAATTATATGGGAAATGATATGGTCCCACGAGACCAAAAGGAGGAGGTGTGTACTAAGTAAAAGGCATTTAGAATTAGACCTTACATTACTTGTCAATAAGTAGAAAACTAATAAAAAAAATTCTGATGAGAGTTTTTCATAAAAAGCTATTTATAAATAAAAAATAGTATTTCAATGTCAATGATATAGATATGAGTTTCTCAGAACTGAAAATAATTTCTCAAATACACGGAACTCTTTAATTTTCAGTAGTTAATCTTTATAATATTTACATAAAATAATATTTTAAATTATAAAACATTTTCATGAAAAAAACTTGTATTGGAGGATGAATGTTTTTTTTCACGTCACTTGTGTTAAGAGAAATTTGTTCTTCAATAATTTTGCCATATAATTGGACAGAGTAATCCATTATTCCAATGATTATTCAGTCGAGCAAGTCGGTTGAGCATTGCATTCATGGTCACCTACATACAATGACCTTTTTTTATGTCTTTTATGATCTTTAACTATGATAAACTTTTGTTTTTGTTTTCCTGTTCTCATATTTATATATTTAATCTATCTTCATTTAAACATTAAATATTGAACAATATGAAGTATAAATACTTTAGAGTTTAATATATATTTTGTTTTCACCACGGAAGATGTAAACATAAGTATTTCATTCTTTAATTGTTTAATGTTAAATAGTAAATATAATCTTAATAAATTAGAGAATAGAAACGCCATTTTAAGTGATTAATATTATATATTAAGTTTTATATTATGCAACTATAATAAATCCTTTTATAAATTTAAATAAGTATTAAGAATGTTTAAGTTTCATAAATAATAAATAACTATATATGAACCTTTCACGTAAATATTAAAATATTTAAATATCATTTTAATTATACACTTCTATTCTATAAAATTCTTCTAATTAATGTATTTCAACTACAATCATACATTTAATATTAAATCAAATACTTACCTGAAACTGAATATGATGTCATTGTAGTTATGGATCAGAGAAGATTGAATTTTTCTTAATACAATTGAGTAAGAACAGACCTTGAGAAAACACAACAGAGAAGAAAAGAGTATAGAAGGGTGTTTACAATGTTCAACCAGGAGAATTAGGCAACGTACAAAATACTGCTCTATTTTTCTCTTTAATAAGGTAGAGAAAAACTAATATCTGGTTAACCGTAGGGACGCTTCTTTATTAATATAATTAACATAGGACTAAGCCCACCTATTATCAGTCTGTCCATATCACATAATATTCACATTCCATAATCCATAATAATACTTTAATAAATTTGGATCAATCATTTTAATTTATGAATGTCCACAAGGATTAATTAATCCAACACCTTTCACTTAAATATTAAAATATTTAAATATCATTTTAATTATATACTTCTATTCTATAAAATTCTTCCAGCCTAACAAAAGCAATAATTTTTTTAGTAATTTTCCAAGCCACGTACTAAACAAAGTTGTTTGAATGAAATTGTATTAATTTATCCTAAAAATTGATAATAAACTTTTTTTTAAGATGTGCGCGTTGCATTAAAAATAAAATTAAGAGAGTCCAAATTAACAGAACCAGGGAATATTTTACATTTTTTATAAAATAAAATTAAGAGAGTCCAACTTAAGAGAAGCAGGAAATTTTTCTACATTTTTTACATTCATAAGAGATAATTTAGATTTTAATTTGACAACAAATTAATCATTCTTTAACTAAATCAATTTATTTTAAAATAAAAAATAATATATCTCCAATTGTAATTTCGTGACTAATTAAAATATCAATAGTTAGCTAGGACAACGTCCAATCAACGACAACATCTTGTATTTACTTCATATCACATTGATAACATAATAAGAGGAAATATTAATGTGACATTTGGTAATCATCTATACTCGAAGAACTTGTCGGCGCCCAAATGAATATTCTGTTAACTGCGAAATGTGGATACGTTAGAGCGATTAAAGGGGAAAAACAGAAGTTCAAACTTCGGATGTGAAGTTGAATTGAGTTAGTACTTAGTTCATTGATTGTAAGTTTGAAGAAACTAAACAGGTCGAAACTTAACAAGATGGTCATATTTTAGAAGAGTTTGGATATGGTTGGTTTCCAAAAGAACAGCCATGGTAATCATAATATTCGAACTTAGAATATTGTCCTTCATACTCTCTTATGACCACTTTTTGTTAGTGTATGTGGGTAGTGGTTCTGTTAACAGTTTAAGATAAAACTGAATAATGACCAACTAAGCTCCCAGAATTGAAAGGATGGTGACCCTCCACCAAACCACACCACCTAAGGCAGGGGACACTGGGCTCCACCCTTTGACAAAAGACTCATATTATTGGAGGACCATGATGTCTCTACTTTCTGCATTCCAAATGTTTCTTTAACAGTTTCATAAAAAATAATTCTCGGATCCATTTTCATACATTTAACATATTGAATACACGTACTAAAAATGTTTATTACATAAATATTTTTTTTCCAATTTAAATTTAGTACTTTTAAATGTTTCAAAAACCGTGGGTTTTATGAGTTAATATCAGCATTTTCTTGTATTCTACAACTGAACCTTCCATTTTCACTTCATCCTGCACAGACTTTAGCCAATGTCAATTTTATGAACTATATTAAGGATAGCAATTAATGTGTATTTTTACTTTATAACCCAAATTCTGGGTTGGTCTTTATTTTTGTTTTCTTTGGCCATGCGCCTATAATTAGCTCCACACCCACTAACATGTATGACGTATCAAACATGATATCTTCATTTTAATATCCACCGTTTTAGTTCGATGGTCTCTATGATGGCCCCTCTTCTTTAAGCAATGATTGTATATTCGGGGTTTTGATCCCCTGCATCAGATTGCATCTTTCATCCACCACAATATAAAATGTTGACAACAAAACTTTTGACTTAGAGCAACAAATATCTTCGAGTTTGTTAATATTCTAAAAATATAAAAAATAATACTCTATTAATAAAAAAATGACCTAAAAAATACAAGTTTTAAATATCTCCAATCTAAAGATTTCAATGAAGGTCTTAAATATTAAAACATGTAGCTTACCAAAAAAAAAAGTAATTTTAAAGCATGTTTGTATAATACAGTGAAAATTCTTAAAATTAAAGAGATCTTAAGGATACAACAAATATTTTAATAATTTTTTTAGTTATTAAAATTTTGGAACACAAATAAAAAGGGAAAATATTTTTGATGTCTTACTTTTAAAATTTTTAAAAACATATTTGTTTTTATAATTAAATTTAATATTTAAAGGTGATAGAGTAACTAAATTTATATATTAAAAAAGTTAAAAGATTAATTACCCAATTTTTAAGATATAGAAAGGAAAAATAAATTACTAAAAATACAAATATAAAATAAAATTTTATATAGAAGACCTTGATATTAAACAAAAATCTGTAACAAGTAGGCTGTAACATAAATGAGTGAATTATAGTAAATAGACCATACAAAAAATTTGATAAGATTCTTTCATTATATGTTGGTAAATGGAGTGGAGAAAAGTGGAAAAGGAAACTTTGGTAGACTAAAATATAAAAGAAAAAAGGAGATTGCGAATATCGAGAATGAAGGCGATACTACAACAAAACGATGCCGCATGGGGGCACAGGAGCGCAGTAGGCTTTACGATAGATAGCGGGAATCGTGGGATATGAATACGAGGGTGTCAGTCTCACTTATCATCACACTATTCTACTACGCAAATCCCAAACAACACTAAAATATTAATATTTTTTAAAACACGGTATCTTTTCCGCAATTAGAAAAATAAAAACATGAGTTACCATGATAACAAGATATTAAAAATAAAAAAGATATTATAACAAAAGAGATAAAATTACAAAAAAAAGATGTATATTAAAAATTATTAAGAAATTTGTACCTGCTTTATATTATTATTATTATTATTAAAAAAATTGCAGATGGAAACAAGTTATTGCAATGCGATATAGCTGGCAGTGTGGCCCATGACGTTGCCTCCCAAACGCTTAATATCATTGACGGTTCCAAACCGGACACAACAACAGTTTCCAGTTTCCACCAGACAAACCAAACCTCTCTCTTCAAACACACACAGACAACCTCAACAAATAATTGTAGACACACAAACCATAACCACTTCCTCAGATTGAGGCTCCTAATCAATTACCTTGCCGGTGCGCTCACTTATAAAGTGAACTAAATATCTCCCTATACCTGTAAATTTAAACCGCTCACACTCCAACCAAAACTACCATTCTCCTGCTAAATATGAAAAAAATATGAGAAAAACAAATACTGTAAAAAGGAGGGGATATTTTATTCGCATTTTTTATTTTTTTTGGCAAGCTTAAATATTTTCAATTACTTAAAAATTAAGGTTAGGATAATTGCTTTTTCTTTTAACGTAAGGAGAGGTTTCAAAAATAAAATCGGAATAAAAATATAAAACTCTAAAATTGATAACATATTAAACGAGATAAACACTATTTTAAGGAACTTATGGTTTGGGTATAATTATTTGATACTTTTCAAATATAAAAGAGGGTTGAAGTATTTTTTATTTTTTTTGGTTGTATGACAATAAAAAAAATAATGAGAACTTTTACATCTTTTCTTAACTTGTCTAAAAAAATGGAACGCCTACTAGATTATTTTTCTATTATACAGGTTAGAAACCAAAAATAAGTTTTAACCAAATAAAATACCTAACTTTAGTATATACTAATTAAAGGGTTCTAAACCTCATCACGAGTTAACTTTTACTCATAACCTCTAAATAATAAAATTTGAATAATATCTAAGTTTAGCCTAAGCTGATTTAATATATGATTGAATTAAATAGATAATACGATAAGAATGAATTAAATCAATAATAAAATAACAAATTCATGTAAATAACTTGGAAGTAAGAAAGGACATGATTGAGACATGGAGGAAATGGTTGAGACACGAGAAGAGAGACGTTTTTCTCACGTAATAATATAAAGTGAAGTGAAAGAGCACATTGAAAAAGATGACAGAGTGATACTAAATAGAAGTGTAGAAGATTTGTTAGAAAAGTGTTGTAGTTCAATGACAATATCAGAAGGAGACAACAAATGAAGAGGGAAATAAATTGAATCATAGGGTGTAGAGAAGCTTTCGTAATATAAGATTCAAAGAAAGATTAACATTGTATTTGCATTTGGATGGATATTGTTCACTTGAATGGATTTAAGAGTGTAACCTTATTCGGATCAGTTGATATGCAAAGAAAACGAGGAATTGAAAGCTGAAGATATCAACGAGGGATTGAAAGGTGAGGATTTTGGGAAAAACGTTTCTCAGTCAAGTATAATGAAAACTCAGACGGACCGGAGTCATTTTACTCCATTATCTTCTAATTTTAAAACCATTATCTTCTAATTTTAAATCCTGTGAATAGTAGTCATGTAGCGAATCCTGCACCTAACAGTGTTAAGTATATTAATTATTATTATTATAATAATAATAATTAAAATAATTTTATAAAATAATAATTTCATTTTAATTTTATTTTTAAATTAATTGATAATCTTATAATAATAATTTATCAATAAAACCCAACAAATTAATCATATCATATTTTCAATTATTTTCAAAAGTAAATTTTAATCTTATAATTTCATTAATTAAAAAATATTTAAAATGTTAATCACATATATAACATCACTCACAAACTTTTTTTAAAAACAAATTCATCTTAAACAATCATCTCAAATAATTTCATCATTAATTATATATACAAACAATTATATATTTTATACAATTTTATCTCAAATCTATTTTTAAGAACAAATAACTAATTGAAAAAAAAAGCTAATATTGTAAAATAAATATTTTATATTGATTATGATTATCTTTATAACTAATATATATATATATTAAAAAAAATAATGTTAAATGTAAATATAATATTGACAAAATTATCTTTCATTATATTTTTTATATTAATTTCTCATAAATTAACAACATAAATCCACATTAGTAAGAACTTAGTACTTAAGATATCATACTTCCTAACATTATTATAAGTTTTACTTTATAAATTTAAAACAAAAGAAAAATATTATCATATTTGAAGAGCAAAATTACATTTATTTCTAATCAAAACATTTATGTCATTTTATATCTATATTTTTATATCATTAAATAAGAGAATACAATTAGTTCCATTAATTTTCATTTGTTTTTTTTCTTTAATCTTTGTTTCTTTAAGTTTATTAAACCAAACAACGCCAGTATAGGCTGTGTAGGTAAGGGGGTCATTACTGTAGTTTTAGTATTTTTATTTTCGGAAAGCAATACCAAAATAATTCATACTTTCTTTATATTTCACGGGTTTTAACATATACACATTTAAAATACAATTTCAATAATATTATAAATTTTCAGAGAGGAAATTATTTTTGAATATTTTTCAATAATCTTTTACACTACGTTTTTTGAATGTTTTTTTTGGCCTTAAGGTACTATTTTATGTTGTTTTTCATATCTTTATTTTGTCTTAATTTACTTAAAATTTGATTAATTTATAAAAGTAATTAAAAGTTGAGAGGAATCTAAAATAAAAATTATGCGAAAAGCAAGCATTGTATAGATGTAACAAGACCAACCAGTGAAAAATTATTAAATCAAATACGACCCTGTTAAATTGAATTTGAGTTCAGGACCGGAAATAAGTAACTAGTAAAGATGAATTTTTTTTTTAATGTAGTAATGTTATGAATGTGAAAATGAAATAGAGAATTGAGATATGATAAACATAATCCAGTATCAAAATTATCAATAATGAAGATCAAACGAAGGTATTAGAAAATTATAAATAGTTAAGACTTCTGATTTACAAATACATTACTTGTATTTTATAATAAAGATCAGAACTATTAAATACTTAATTAAAACTAAAGTTAAAAGATGGATGAACGCGTGAATTATTATAGTATATTTCAAATATCTTGTTTGAATAATTTATATTCAAGTATTTCATCTCTTTCTCGTACTTTTCCAGTATTTATTTACATAAAAAATTTATTTACTTCAATCATTACATGCATTTTATCATTTTCTTAGTTTCTATTTCAATAAATATCTTTATTTTAAAAATGTTTGTACATATTCAATTTATAAAAACCCAATACATATAGAATTTATCATAGAAGATGAAATTTATGTATGTAAATAAAGTATATTTACTTTTTTTAAATACTTATAAGATTATATTTTTTTGTTAAAAAAAATAATGAAAAACAAAATGTTGCCTTAAATATAAAAAATGAATGGTGAGTGTTGAATTTTTAATTGTGGCTAATGACTTTTTAATTACAGTCTTTCTGATTATTTTTTTCAAATTCATTTGCATTGAAGAATACTCATGCCCAATTATTTTGTTGATAGTAATCATTTTAGTTTTAAATTTCCCTATTCATTTTGATCAAACAATTATACTATATAAATACTTATTAATGGTAAATATTTTAAAGTAGTGGTTTCGAACCATAAAAACATTTGTCCATTGTCATTGAAATAAAAAATTCGATTTCACTTTGGACACCAACTACTTTTAACCTTCCAAAAATGTATTTTATTATGAATTCTTTTTTTTCTAAAAAAATGTGGAAGTACTTTCTAATTTTGATAAATATATTATTGCACCTTATCTTTGTACTTGTGAGTTTTTTCACTCTCTCAGCCCTTTCATTTGGAATTGTATTTGAATATTGTATTTGAATATGTATAGACACGCATTGTGTTGAAGTGTCTTTATCCTTTCCCACATCCGTGTTTCAGAGGAAAAAAACATTACACATTTTTGGCTTATGATTTTGAATTTTAGAGGAGTATATATTAATGAAGAATTGTTGTGACGATGTTTTGTTATAGCGGGTAGAAGTAGTTGGTTTTGTGAGGAGGATGTTGATGAATCAGGATAGGAGTGTGGTATTTATGGCATGAGGAAAGAGTATTTGGTTCTTGGAGAGAGAAAAGAAGGAAGAAAGTGTAGTACATATATAGGACGTAGGAGTAACAGAAATGGATACGGATGTGTGTTGACGGTAATAATAATATATTTTGGTTTGGCATGGGAATAGGGCATGGAATCCGACAATCTTCTCCCTCGCCCTTTCCCCAGGGCTTTGTATAATCTCCCACTCGCAGATTAGGAGTTAATTAATAGATATAAAAGTGAGAAATACGTGGGGGTTGGTAATATTAAAAGGAGAGGGAGGAAGAAGAGAGGAAAGTGAGTCCGTACAGAGGGGTGCAGAAATGGAAGTGAGCGGCACGTGTGAGTGAGTGTAGGGAGATAGAATAGGCCGTTATAGGATGATATGGTGGTGGGGTGGCAGGTATAGAATACAGCCTGGACTGACACAAAAGCAGTAATGATTCGCCTTCTGATTCGGCGATCAATCTTGTCGTTTTTCGCCACCTCACCCAACTCACTGTTTTCCCCCCACAAGAGGACGAAACTTCAAAATCCCACACCAAATGCTCTACAGCCTGGACTCCTCAGTCAAACTCAAACCATACCACAACCAACCGTTATCATCGTTATCTCATTCCCCCCTTCCTTATTATTAACTTCTCTCTTTTTCACTCCCCCACAAATTTATTTTTCATTTTCCAAATAAATAATAATATTAGTGAAAAGGCTCTTCTCCCCAGGCAAAGGTGGAGGGTATAATTAAGAGGAGCGTTGAGAGTGTAACAGACGCGCTCTTGGTCATGCATGGGGAAATAATTTTGCGTGTGCGTTTTTGTGTTTTGATTGTTATTTTTCAAAAGAGGTGACTTAGTTGTGTAAATGGGAGCAGCTGAGAAGTGGACGCGTGTCCGATGACAGCTGTATCCCAAATCCCAAGCCAACCGCTTCCCTGGAAGAAGCGGTACCGATTGCCCATAACGCTCGCTGACAACTCCAAAACCTAACTTGCCAAACCGGTGTCCTTTCACCCTCTCCCTCTCACATATAAGGAAGCAGAGGAAGCAAATACTCCACGCCACAGGAGCCTCCCAATTTCTACTTCCTTTCCCTTCCTCCCTCAACCATAACATATTTATGAACACAGGCGTTGTTCTTTCCAGAAAGGACATGGACCGGATCAAAGGCCCATGGAGCCCCGAAGAGGACGAGGCTCTCCAGAGGCTGGTCGAGAAGCACGGGCCCAGGAACTGGTCCCTCATCAGCAAGTCCATCCCTGGCCGCTCCGGCAAGTCCTGCCGCCTCCGCTGGTGCAATCAGCTCTCTCCCCAGGTCGAGCACCGCGCCTTCACCCCCGAAGAGGACGACACCATAGTCAGGGCCCATGCCCGCTTCGGCAACAAATGGGCCACCATAGCCCGCTTGCTCCAGGGCAGAACCGACAACGCAATCAAGAACCACTGGAACTCCACCTTGAAGCGCAAGTGCGCTTCAACCATGATGGACGACCACCCTCCACCGCTCAAGAGGTCCGTCAGCGCCGGCGCCGCCATTCCCGTCTCCACCGGCCTCTACATCAACCCTCCCACACCCGGTAGTCCCTCCGGATCCGATGTGAGCGAGTCCAGCGTACCGGTTGCATCCCCCTCACACGTCTTCCGTACCGTGCCTAGACCCGCCGCGGTTCTACCTCCCGTAGAAACCACCTCCTCCTCCAATGACCCTCCAACTTCCCTTTCACTGTCCCTCCCCGGTGTCGACTCTTCCGAGGTCTCCAATCGGGTAACCGAGCCAGTTCATCCTGTACCGCCGCCACTGCCCTCGAACACCATCCCTTTGCTTCCAATGATGGCGGTGGTGCCGCAGTTGAAGCCGCCGGGGTTGGGGGCTTTCAATCTGAGTGCAGAGTTTTTGGCGGTGATGCAGGACATGATAAGGAAGGAGGTGAGGAGTTATATGGAGCGGCAGAATCCGAATGGGATGTGTTTTCAGGCAGCAGATGATGGCTTTAGGAATAGTTCCGTGAAGCGAATTGGAATTAGCAGGGTGGATTCGTAAATATAATCAGAGAATAGTTGGGATGGAAGAAAATGTCTGCAAATGGGAAGAAAGAAGCAGCTTTTATTTTTTTTTCCTGTCTTTTTTTATCATCAAAGTTCGTAGGAAATAATTTTGGTCAATGTACAGTAGGAGAACTGGATCCCAAATGAGACGGGTTCGATGGATTTCCTTTCGAAGAAGCGGAGGAGACTACGAGGATGGAAGGAGATAAAAATAGATGTTAAATGAGTGAGAAATTTCTGTAACTGATCTTATCGTCTCTTGGTCCTGTTCTCAGTGAAACAAAAAGAAAAACAAGCTTAGAATAAACAAAAATCCTTCAAATCTATTATTTTCTTGTTTGCCGAACATAAATTTCAATCTGGGTTGGGTTGGGATTAAAACAAGTTAGGCGTGGGGACTTTCACACGCAACAGGGGAAACTTGAGTTGCTGAACTTGGAAGTAGTTAAATTAGTTTAGCGAAGGGAATATTACTGAATCGATGCTGGTTTCAGTGTTTGTGCAGTTTCTGTGTCGGTACCTAAAATAGAGAAGTATAAATTTATGGTTTTTATTTATGCATGAGTTGAGGCTTTATTGGACAAATTGAAGGAGCAAATTTGAACAATTATATAAAACTGGGTGAAGACAAGAATAGTGAGTAGTCCATTGGCATGCTGATTAAAGATAAAAAGTGATGATCTTGAAGGAACAGTTTAGTAGAGCGTGGCCCCCATGTGTTTTGAGAGATAAGATTGAGTTGCGGGTACAGTGCATACATAGAACTGAAGAGGGCAGAGGCAGGGAAGAAATCTTTCTCAAGCATCAGCATCGGCATTGAAATATTGTGATATAAAGTTGATGATTGCTTTGAGGTGTGATGTATTAGTTGAAAGAGTGGAGGTAACGGAGGGGGCTATACAATTTGCATAAACAAATAATTAGTAACCGATGATGCGCTAATGCATTTCGTTATAACGGTTTGAAAGAAAGTAAAAGCGAAACCAGTATATCCACACTATATTCCAAGTATAAACAATTGCTCACCCGATTCTAAACCACTACTTTCTTTCGTTTCCATTATTTTATTTTCATATCAAACCACATCAATGACATTGATAACCAAATTAAGCCACCATGTTTTTTTATTTTCCCATGACTCTCATAATTATTAAGCTAACAATGTATAAAATATTATTAATAATAAATAATATTATAAAAAGATATTTTAGAAACACTATATTGAATTTTATTGTTCATCCGTCAAAATTGATCTTCATACAGGAAAAGAGTGACGTTGACTCAACCAACGGTGAGCGAAGAATACTGTGTCTGATATAATCATTGGTAGTTTAGTTTACAACTGACGGATTAACAGATGAAATATCTGATTGTTCAACGTCATTGCGGTGGCAGTCAATTAACCTCCAAAGCTAAGGGTTTGCTTTTCCCATTATTATAGTCTTTTTGGATGACCCATATAGTAGAATTTTTATTTATTGTCAAAATAAAAAATGCAATTAAACTATCTAACGTTATTCCACAAAATTTTAAGGTCAAAGAGAAATCTGTATTGAATATATATAAAAGTTAGATATTGAAAATTAGGATAGAAATATCTTTGTAAAATAGGTAGGTCCAAGATTTGAGTGTGCGATTACGGTTACAGCAGGCAACTAATGAAGGCAAAAGATAGCAGTGAGACATCATATTTCAGCGTTGGGAAACAAATTAGTGTGAAATGTTAGAAAACTGAATTAGGAATTGATTTATATATTTCCGTAATAATTAGGTAGCTGTCGTAGGTTGGTTGAGGAGAAAGATGATGTTTGCAATAGTCCAAAATGCTGGCCAGTTGATAGAGAATAGGAGAAAGAGGTAGATCAACATCCAAACCATCGTTTGTGCGGAAAAAATAAAACTAATTATGCATTATGTAACAAACCACTTTCGGTAAGTAGTGGAATTTCGCTCATCATTTACAGTACAATATAATAATATCTAAAGCCCATCAAAATTCAATGTATCAGAGACACTGAGTAGCAACTTATCGCCATTTTCAAATGTCTTTCTGATGTGATTTTTTATCCAATAATTAAATTTCGATTTTTTTTACTTAAGGAAATTATTGACTTAGGTACAAATTATTAATGTTTCTGCTTTGATGTTGACGTGGCAAAATTCTGGATAGCAGTTTTTGCTGACTTCGATTAATACGCAAGTCAAGCAGAATTAGTTAAATGTTTAGATCCCAAACTAACAAAATTAATAAAATATCATTTTTTATTCAGATGGGTTATGATTATTCTAATCAATCAATATTTTTCTCTTTCTATTTTTTTCTTTCAGCTTACTTGTACCATATTGTGTTTCTTCGTTTAAAAACAATTATTGTTTTGAATCAATTAACCATAATATCATGCCAGTTTAATAATTTTTAGTTATCAATTATATTAACTAGCGGAAAAAATGTTTTCGATGGTAACTGATATATTTTTTAAATAAAGATAAAAGACAACAATTCCTGTGTGTATCTGACCTACATATCATCTACTGATATTAATTAAAATTGGTGTAAGAATTCAAATTATAATGTTTAAAAATATAATATTAACTTTCTTCTGCTTACAAAGGTTGACATACAATCATAAAATTGAACTATAGAATAAAAAAAAAACATTTTAATTTTGCGAAAGTGATGTTGACTCTTATAAGAATTAGTTTGATCCTAATGTAGTATCCACAAGTTTTTCACTTTCTACATGCTTATTTAGCATAAAACCAAATCAAAATACATTTGAATACTAAAAAATATATATATTTGTCCATTCGCAATCTCAAATCATATCTTAAAAGACAAATTATCACGAAGATAATTGTAATTATTATCTATCTAATATAAATCTACTAAATAACTAAATTCAAGCATTAAATCTAATATTTAAAAAAACACTCATATATTTATTAATCATAATAGAACTTTGAATATATATTTTTTTCACACTCAGCGAAATTTTAAACAACTAGGTGGGTTTTGGCAATTTTTCATTACATGTTACAGAAATTATGCTCGTTGATAAACATAAAATATATTTCATCAACGACTACGAGTAATTTTGAAAGAAAAAAAAATATAACTTCAGTACAAATACATGCTACTACCCAGATTAACTAATTCTGCTAGCTTGAAAATTTGTCGTTGAGACTTAAAGTATAATTGAAAAGAGTATTCCTTTATGAACTGACATATAAGTTTTGGTAATAAGAAATTTAGTTAATATAAATTAATTATACTGATCATATTTTAAAAATGTTTTCCGTTAAAACGTGATATAAAAAAGAAAAAAATCAATGACATTAAATACTTCAAGAGTGCTATGAGATAACATAAATATGGTGAAAATAATAAAATTGTTTATAATATTTAAGTCCCCAATTTGTTTAGTTTTTTCTACATTTCATTTTTAACGGAGTATATATTTTCTCAGAGTTTAATGAAATATAAACATGTCACAAATAATTATTTAAATTAAGAAAAAAAAACGTGTAACACTTATTTTGCCACGTGAAATAATAAAAATGAAAAAAAAAACTTCACCCTGCTAATTTTGTGAAACTTTGTTATTTCAATGATAGATTTTTCTTCAAGTTTAGATTCCTGATTTTTCAGTGAGTGACTTACACCGAATCTCTGAACAATTTCTGTTATGTGCCAAGTCGAAATTCCAACCATAAATTGACCACTTCGTAAAATGATAATCTACAAATGGAAAGAAAGGTACTATGAAAATTGAAATCCTTATAGAATTGCATCAGTAACACTTTTTGACGCAATCGCAGTTTATAGAATTGCATCAGTGCACCAGAAGTGTGAAACTCCACATCCAAAACACTCACAGGCTGGCATCGAAACCTCTTTAAAAAATTACTAATATGGGCACCAACACTTATTTAAAATTAAACAGTTTGAAATTCAAGTGAAAAAATTCTAACATTCTATAAAATGTACTTAAAAAAATTTCACAAAAAAGTTCCTTAAAAAATATAAATATTGTTTTAAAATTCAAATAAAGATTTTTAATTAAATACATAAAGGAATATGGATTCGCTAATTTAAGCTAGCAACTTGATTCAAATTTTCGACAAAGTATATGTAATTATTTTGCAATAGAAAAAAAATAAGGTATTTTTTTATAAACTAGAACTAGCTTAGATATAAATTAATTTATAAAAAATATTAATGTTTTAAATTACTTTTTTAAGTCATGTATATATTAAGTTTAACTTGTGAAAACATATTTGTTTTTATTTTATAGAAACATATGAAAAATTTATCCATACATTTTTTAAATGACCGAAAATAGTATTAAAAAAAAGGACCGAAGTAAAATAGGACAGCCTTTTTGGGCTCACTCGTTGTCCATGATTGGGTTGGATCAGTGGCTCTATTGGTTTATGGGTCTTTCGTTTTGCACCCCATGTTTTCGAAATGTGCAGTGTAGAAAATGACAAAATTGACCTTAATTCTGGAATGTGTAATACAAATTGCAATTACATTTTGGAATGAGCAACCTAAATGCATTTTCCAAGACTATAAATATATTCTGGACAGCAATATATTTTAAAATGTACAATTGGAATGTATGAATACATTTTAGAATGCATTACCACGTAGCATCCAATTCACGATTTTTAACCACATTTTTTCCCTTATCGTTCTGCAACCCGTCACACAAGTCCTTTCTTCCGATGTGAGCCTCTGCAAGAAACCATTCATATAAGAATGCTTACTGAGATGACTATGCAAAGCCCCCTTAGTTCAAATGAACCTATTCCTCCTCAAAAAATTGAAAATCACTTTAACTGAATTTGTGTGTCCATTGTCAAACCCTTTGCTAACCTAAACTCATTCCAACAAAGAAAAACACACAAGCTTAGAAAAAAAATACACGAAAGAGCTTTCATTCGAATTAAAGACTTAAAAAAAAACAATACATATTTCCACAGCAAACTTTAAAAGAGAAAAAATAGTTGATCATGCTGAAGAAAAATCGAGAAGCTTACCTCGCATCAAGCAAAAAAGTTTTGGTTTACTCAATGGTAATTTATTAAGAAAACAAAAGTTTAAAAATATGCAAGTGGATAATGGATTTATTTTTTATCTTTAGTCTATCGAGCCAAGCCTCTCCACTTGTAAAAATAAAAAATAAAAGTAGAAAACTTACCTAATGAATAGGCATTTAAGGATCTCCCTTTTTTTTTATATTAAAGTGAGCTTTGGAAATCTTGCGCATATCTCTTCGACTTGTTTATGTGTATGGATTTGTATATGTCTTTTTAAGAACTGGCCTAACATTTTATAATAACCTCAAATGAAAGTATAAGAGCTATCATAAGAAGCTAAAGGTCGTCACAAGAGGATTGAAAAAAGAGCTATAATAAGAAGCTAAGGGTCGTCACAAGAGGATTGAAAAAGGTCTCTTATGGTCTGGTATAAAATATCTTCATGTTCCTAAATAAAATAAAAGATCAAAACAAAACCAGAGTTTACATTTTGAAATACAATTAGAATGGAACGAAATACAGTTAGACTGGAATGTATAATATAAAATACAAATTTTATATTTTAAAATACAAAATTTATATTATGGAATATAGAAATATTACTTTTAATATTTTAAAATGTACAATTTAAAAAATTATTGAATTACATATTTCAGAATTGAAACTCTAAAAATGAAAACCCACTCTTAGTTTATTTCAAAAGGATAAAATTTTAATCTCATCGCGTTGTAACTTTGGAAACATGGGGTGCAGAACGAAAGATCTTCGGTTTGTTTGTTTTGACAAATGCTTGGCCCGTATTGTGAGAAAAACCTGTTTTTGAAAAACAAAACATAAAACACTTAAAAGCTCCGTTTGTTTCCAAGGATAAAAACATACGAAAACAAGAAGAAAGTTGAAAAACAATGTAAAAAAAGCATGAAAAATAATAAACTTTTTTCTTTCAAATTTTCTCTCATCTCATGGAAGATTTGAGAGAAAGTTTATTTTTCTAATTAAATAAAAATATTAATTTCAAACTATTAAATAATTATCGTTAAATAAAATACACCAAAAATATTTATTATTTTAATATACCGTTATTTTAAATATCAATTATATTAAATAAATAAATTATATTTTTTTTATAAATTAAATTCTTTAATATCAATTATATTTTTCAATATCAATTGTATTTTTAAAACATTTTTTAATAAATTATATTTTTTTAATATACATTTATATTAAATATCAATTATATTTATTATTTTAACAAAAATATTTATTATTTTCGATATACATTTATATTTTTTTAATTTTAAAAAATATAAATTATCATTAAATAAAATACAATAACAATTTTATTTAAAAAATATCAATTATATTAAATAAATAAATTATATTTTTTAATTTTAAAGATAAATTTTTAATTTAATAATTTTATATATTAAAAATTATTAAACTATTTATTATATATATCACATCATTTACAAACTTTTTCACTCAAATCTTACCATCTTTTCCTTAATCCAAACAACAAAACTTTTTACACATTTTCATCTCAAATCCACTTTCTCAAATTTATTTTCTAATTTAAACAAACTCTTAAAAAAAAAGGACTTTATGTTGGTTGTTTATTAAATTATTTTGACACATATTATTCATTTTAAAAAGTATTTTCCATTTCAAAATTGAATTAATGTTGTCCAGTAATTGATAAATGGGTGATATGAACTGAGGGAACGACAAGAGAGAAAATTTTATTTGTAAAATAATTACTTGTCTGATAATTATTTTTTTCAAATATTTATAAAATATAATTGTTATAGTATTTGCATTGCACATGATATTCACCATTAGTTTTATCTTTTGTTCAATTATTTTTATATACTTTTTAGATTCACCACAATGATGAATTGTTTAATAATAACTATAACAACAACCAAATAAATAATCAGTTTTTTAACTCTATAATGGAAACAAAATAGGTTTTTTTTTGGAAAAATAATGTTACTAACTTTCGGTGAAGGAAAGGGAGACTCGTAAAGGTGAGGCCCTTTCCTTTAAATTTTGAAATATGTCTGAGACCACGAATGAGGATTCTAGTTGTCCCAAAGATTGGATCCACCATTTTGTCATCCATCAATTGTCACAAAAGAAAATGGAATAAATAATCACACAAACTATAAATTGTTAGTCACCCAAATCAAAAAAATCATTTACTTTTTGATACTTGTAAGGTGATTGCAATCAAGTAACTTGTTATATCCTTTTTTATTTTAATGTAATTTAGGCATTTTTTATATGTTCACTCTCTCTCTTTATTACAATTATTACTTTTATATTAATTACAATTAATATATAATTGAGAAATTATATATTATTTTTAAATTTGGACAATAACCAACTAAAAAGGAACCGACTTTTGTAAAAAAATAAACAATTCAAAAGAAGCGAGAGTATATAAGTACTTATATTTTCACTTAATACGTGTGAAATACATAAAAAGAAAACTTGTATATACACCATTTTTATTTTTAAAGTGATTTATTTTAATCTTTTAGTTTGAAAATAATTCACTCTTAACGAAGATAAAAAAATACAAATAAAAAGAAGTTATTTTAAAATTAGGAGATAGAAATTAATAACTTTTGAAATTTTAATGATGTAAGGTTTATTTTAGTTTAGTAGACATGTTTCTTTTAAAAAGAAAGTAAGTTAAAATTGTATTTAATATTGGGTAGATGAATAGAATTTTAAATTTAACTATATATTTATTCATCTATAAATTTTTCATCATGTTTATTATTTTTATTTAAACTTCTTTTAATTTCTCTCTAAATTTATGGAGTTGAGTTTTATATTTTGTCCCATTGTGTAGGTAATACAGTAGGAATCACTTTGAGCCAAAATAAGTTCACTTATACTCTATGTCATCTTATTTTAGTATGAGTTGAACTTTTGGATCCTCACAAATTTTTTGAGACGAGAGATATGTTTTAGCAAGATCAACCTTTGATCTTGATATTTTAGTATTTCTTTTTTCTAAGTGATTAGAACAAATGGTGAGCTTTTTTCTTCTGCAGACTTGAATGGGAAGCTTTTACTTTAAGTAATATATCATTGAGATATTCTATTTAGACGTGTTTACAAATTGGACAAATATTGGATTGATAGTGTATTGATTTAAGATTAGGGATGTGGTTGATTTGATGAATAGGTTATGTATGTTTAGATCTTGATTTTTTAGTTAGATAGAAAACTTGAGTATTTAATGATAATAGTTATTTTGAGTTAGTATACAAATGGAGGTTGAATTAGAAAACAAGTGTATATGGCGGTTTAAAAATTATTAGGAATTATGGAAGTTAGTATTAGTTATTGAAGTTGATGCATGTGTGAATTAATTTGGTATAATAGATAAAATGCGTATAATATATATGACCTTTTATAATTAGAATGAATGGGGTTACAATTATATACAAGAAATAAAGGTAAATGACAATTGGCATTCTAAAATATATTAAATTAAAACAAGTACGTTATTATCAATAAGCTAAATTAACTCTTTGTCTTAATATTGATAAATTGTAAGATATAGAATTTGTTTTTTTTTTTTTTCAAATTTATGAAACGATTTGATATATACCCAGAGTCAGTAAACAAAAAAAATGACCAACTCATTTATTCCAAGTGGATCAACTATCTTAATTGATTTTTAACATGTCCATTACAAACGGATTAATCTGTTTCATCACACCTACGGTTTATCAAAAATGCATAAACTAACGATTGGATCTCTATCAGAAGAAGACTCAAGACTCTATATGAGAACAAAATTGTGTTAGAAAATAAAGAAAATGAAAAGTTAAATACTAAAAAAACTGGTGTCGTTGATAAACATAAAATATTAAAGGCAGGAGAACCAGTGAAATTTGATCTAAAACTTGGCATCCACGTGAGAAAAATAATTGAGAATCTTGCAGTGTTTGTTGATTGGTGGGGGAATGTGAACCCAAGTACAAATACTCAGTTTACTAGTCGCTAATGACCCTAGCACATTGATTCCACCATTACTTTTGCATCCGCTACTCACTTTCCACCCTAAACATTCAAACATTTGCACTCAAATCTTGGAACTAAAGATCCTCTTTGTTTCCCTCCCAAGTAGAAATATTCTATACTCAAATTTTAGAGCGTCAAAGGCTAACATTTTTTAATATGTGAAATAGTGAAAAGTTGAGTTGAGACCCTTTATTTTATTTTTCTTCTTTTCCCATCTCTTCAATTAGGAATGTGTACACCCCTTGAATGTCCATGAATCACTTCTCATTTTGTATTCAGAAACTCTCCATCCACCCAAACATACCCTTAATGGGTCCCACCCCAAGAAAGCCCTCCACCGTTCATTAAGTTCAAAAGTAAAGACCATTGGTTTGGCTTGGTCGTTCAAGATGCCAAAAGTAATATTTTTGTGTCCCCCCACGTCCCTTTATTTGGGTATAAACACTGGTGCCACTTACCAAGAGTTTTGAAGTGAAGCCAACACTTCAGCCAACAGAAGAAGAATAATGAGACGCTCCACTGCACTTATCGTAGTTCTCACTTTGTTCTTGGTTGTCACAATATTGCCAACCCTTGTAAATTGTAGAGTCCTTGCATCACAACAAAACCTCACTCATCATAAACCTATCAAGGATCAGCCACAGTTCACACCTTCAGTAACGAAAGAGAAAGCCAACACCGAGGATACTATAAGAACCCGTGTTTTGATTGAGGGTCAAGTCAACACGATGTCTTCAGGGCCAAGCAGAAGAGGTTCAGGTCATTAACGCCATGTTTGGCGTTAATTAGTTTCTTTACCCGTTTATATAATACATCAGTTGTACATATAAATATGAAAATTGTGTAAACTTTGTCAATATAATATTTAGATGTTCGTATATATATTTTCTCAGAACAAAAATATGAAGTTCTATATGTATGTTCTTGCTTTGCACATGAAATAACAACTTACACATATTTTTAACTTATCGTTGGCCGTAATGCAGAAACTAAAACTGAGTACGTAAATGGACCAAATCAATCTGAGTACGTAATGCAGCACGTGATTAAGCGCATGAAATTGTTTTTTGTTTAATTAATCATTTTGAAATATGTTAGATATACAGCCATAACTGCTTTAAATAATAGTGTATTAATTGTCAGTAAATATGAAAATCTTATAGTCTTCCATTACATATATTTATGTTAATCTGATAAAAAAAGAGCCATAAAAAAAAAACAACTTTTGAAGGAGAAAAAAAATAAGAAACATATTTAACTAATTGAAAAAAAATTGCAGTTATTATAATATTAATTAAAGACTATAATATTTTAACAATTAATAAAATTTTACACTTAATTGATATTATTATTTTATTTTTTATTTTTCCTGATTATTATTTTGACGAACAATGGTGGGTCCTCGAACTTTTCTGAAGCCCATTAAAAGCATGGCCACGTAAACGGCGGTTTGAAGTTTGAAGGCCCATGGTTTCATTTACTTGCTGTCCATATCACATTATATTGTTGTGTCACTATCTATTTAAGTTCATCATTTTCATTTTCAGTGTCCTTTCTATCCCTGCACTCTCTCTCCACACGTATATAGCGATCACCACCCACTTTGTCATTTAGGTTTGGTAGACAAAAATTGCAAAACGACGTCGCCGACGATGGCGCAATTGACCACAACGAAGCCCAGCCGTAGCGACGAGGTTTTGGATACGGAAGAGCAATTGAGGATCGCCGACGAGATCAGAGCCCATTTCGATGCCTTGCAACCCGACCGACCCATCAAACCCAACAGAAGCGAACCCGAACCGCAACACTCCGTTAACCACTCCCTCTCTCACAACGATATTCCCGAGCTTCATAAATTTCAATCTCTTCAATCTCGCTCTCATGTCTCTAACCTCTCTCTCTCAACCAGTTATCTGAGAATGAGAAGATTCTTTGGTGTGTTTTTCTGATAACTGTTAAAATTGACAGGATGTAATTTCAACAGCGGGGGTGGTGAATGCACAGGATGAGTTTGTGGAGACGCAGTACTACAAGGAATTGGCGTCCATTGACAAACAGCATCACACGGTTCGTGATCAACCACTTTCTGGATCTACAATTAATTAAATCAAATTCAAGCATCTGAGTTTAATTTTGTGGTTTTTAAAAAAATTTACTATACGATTCACTTTCTTGAACTTTTCCTTTTCTGTTTTTGGTTATCGAACAGACGGGGACTGGATTCATAAAGGCTGTAGCAGAAGGAGGGGAAGGTGGGTATAAGATTGAGTTGTCCGATAGCCATGTTAATGCGGTTGAAGCAGAAATCGAACCCAGAGGATATAAAAGCAACCCTGCCACCAACGACTGGGTTCCTAGCTTTGATGCTTATCAGGTACAAAGAAAGAGATTGTTTTAGTAGATACATATGTAATGTGTATTGTGTATGTATGATGTTGAATTGAATAAATAACCTGATGTTCTTTTTATATTGTAAGTTGTAACAGGTTTTCGCCTCCTCAAAACCAAATAGAAGCGAAGGTACCTGATCTGCTATTGCTAGGTGAAAATCTTTATCTTCTACCGGCCTTTTCTTATTATGTATCTCTATTTCGTCTTTGTAAGAAATTGGGTGTTGTGATACAACTGTTGTTGTATGAGTAAGAGTTAGTATCGCTCGAATGAACATAGATTACGAAAATAATTGAATTAGATTTGTTAGTTCAAATACACATACTTGCACCCATGAAATTTGTTCTTATACGAATACACATTTAAAGTCTGCTCAAGTCCCTTTTATGGAAAATACACACATACTAAATATACTCGCATTCTGGATATTTCGAAATGAATAAATACAAACCAATAGAATGGTCTTGGGCACTAGAGTTCCCCGTCCTTCGGTCATTTCAACTTCCTTCTCTCCAATCCTTTCCCTTTTAAAGCATTGAATCAACGAACCCAAAGTCAAGTTCAAAGCTTTTAATGCCATGGCTGCACGGGGACACGCTCTCCTCCCCCAACCCAAGAGGCATTAGCTTGTATGTGTCTATGGGACCATTCAAACCTCTCCGGCTTGAAGCTTGTTGGGTCAACCCACAGCTCCGGATCCCTATGTATACTCCATGCATGCACCATTAACATGGTGTTACCTGCTACATCATAACCTCCCCGCCTTGCAATCTTTATAGGAGAAATGGGGCAATAGCGTCGGCGCTGGAGGATGCAACCGCAGAGTCTCAGAGATTATATTCTGAAGTTAGTGTAATTGGTTACATCCTCTTCCTTCATCAAACACTCTTCTCCAATCAGGGTGTCCAATTCTATCCTTGCTTTTTCCAACACTTCCGGATTGTTCAACAAATTTTACATGGCCCACTCTAATGCTATAGCGGAAGTCTCAGTTCCAGCCACAATCAACACCTGCAACAAAAGAGTTTGTGAACTATGAATCGTAACGATCTAAGAGTTAGTAACTACCAAATAATAAGGCCTTTGATATTTTGTTCGGTGTAATACTCGGGCTGTGACTCTTGTAAATGCAGCATGCGTCCTATCATGGTATTTGAATTTTGCTCTTTATTCCGATGTTGGTCAATGGGTTCTTGAAACAGCACGTCCTTCTTCTCCCCAACTTTTCGTAACTTCTTGTGGCTACAGCTAAAATCGAACCATCTGAAGACTGGCAGAAACTCTCCAAGGTGCAATCCCAACTCCAACTGAGCCATGTCATTCATGAGGTCTCTAAACTTCTTAGCCTCCTCAGCGTTGGTCCCATCGTATTCCGATCCGTGGTAGCGTTTTCCATGCACCAGTCTCATGATATAGTGTTAAATGTGAGATCTGCGAACATGGACCTCAACTCCACTTTCGTGAACTCTTCTTTGCTGGAGGCTCGAGCGAGCTTTTTGAGTAGCTTGAGAGTCTCGTCGATTCGGATTCCCGAAAAGAAGTTAAGACGGTGAGATGAGAGGATCTCAAGGGAGCTGATACGTCGCAAGTGTCGGCAGTGGTCGCCGTAGGATGCTGCTAAAAGAATGGTGTTGTCGTGGCCAAGGTATGTGGTCTTGATAGAACGGAAACGATTCGCGAATATAATGTCGTTTGTGGTGAAATATTCTTCGGCGGCGGATGCAGAAGAAACAACGACCAGTGGTTGTGAGCCGAACCGGAAAGAAAAAATAGTGCCGTATTTTTGTGAGAGGACTTGAAGGTGCGGTGTACTGGCCGTTTCAGCTGGTGAGGGTTGCCCATTACCGGATAGAAGGTGGACTTGGTGGTGGGTTTTTTTTGTTCCGAAGAATACTAATTTTATAATAATAAGGATAAGAAGGAAGGAAATAATATTGATAGTATTCTTAAAGAGTCTTCTTCTTTCTCTCTTGTTGGAGAGCATATTTGAAAAAATAGATTTGAAGAGATTTGAGTAGATTGTGTGTGCAGATAAGGGTTGTTTGGATTAATGAAGGGTTGTTTGGATTAATGAATAGATGATAATATTTGAAGGATTTAAAGAGAATGGTTATGATAGTTTGAGAATGATTTGATAGATGTTATAGATTTGTTTTAATTTTTTAATTTGATATATTTCTCAAATTAGTAATTGACCTTTGTAGAATAAGGTGGTAAAAAATTAAAATGAATTGGATTAAATTGATTTTAATATAAAAAATATAAAAATTAAATCAACTTAACTAACCTAATTCACCATAATCTATTTTCTTTTAGAATAAATTTACTCAAATTGGTTCAATCCAATAGACATAAAGTATGTTTTGAAAGTATGTACATAAAGTATCTTGTAAAAGTATCTATTTTGCATACATAAAGTATGTTGTAAAAGTATGTATTTTGCATACTAGAAGTATGTATTTTTGAGAGAGCATTCAATATTTGTTAAAACTTATAAGAAGTGGTAGTCATTAAGTACAACAATTGTGTATTAATGAATATTGATTTTGAATCAAAATTAATGTATTGCATTATAATTAAAAAAAGAGTTGGTCACTTTGATAACATAAACAATCCACTTATATTATTTTACCAATTTTTGGTTCACATATACACTATCATTTATGCACAATTAGTGTTTTATAAGAGGTAGTAAGAAAACAATCGAGTAAGAACTTTGGTCGAGAGAAGTATGAACTATGAACTGAATGTTAAATAAAAAGGATGAAAAAGAAAGATAAAATAAATGATAATATTACGAGAAAGTAATAAAAATGGTGATAGTATTTTATGAAAGGTGTAAGTTGAATATGGACATTAATTGTTAAATTGTAAATAAGATGTAATATGAAAGAATTTGTGTTTGATTCTCTCCTTTCTCTTCAGATTGTTTGATTTGTTATTTTCCCTCTCTCTTTTCTCATTGATTTTGTTGTTGAAAATTTTATTTTTTATTATCATGAACGGTGCATTTACAAGCACCGTTGGTCTTATACCATGGATGATATATGAAAATTTTATCATATGTTAATTAAATGTCTATTTCAGACAAAATTTAAATGTCTATTTCAGACAAAATTTAATACACATGCTTGCAAATAGCTTGGTATAGCTCCAAATAAAATGCGTCATCCTTTAAAATCAAACCTAATAGGACATATTTTTAACTATTGTTGATTTTTAACTACGTAAGAGATTTTGAGGCTGAAAAAGAACACATAGATAGAACACGAAGAATCTTAAGGAGAAGGAAAAAAAAAAAAAAAAACAGCACCACCAGAAATCATATATAGTGATGATTACAAATAACTCAAAAAGGAATGGGGTGAAAAAGGTTCTCCCTACTAAAAGTGAAACTGCAATTAATCTAGACATCAGAAATTTTATTAGATGGTGGACTACCCAATGGTCCATCCTAAAATTCGTCATTTCTTTACATAATATTTTATTAAAGCACGCACTGAATTTAACTTCCACATCATAAATGTATATAAAAACAGAAAAAGATGTCATAAGGCTACTAGTTGAACATGATCGGTAATTTGAACATCGATTAGAAGATCTTGGTAACGATTGGACGTGCTTTGCATTGAGCCTCCAATGGAATTGCCTTGGCCACAATAGTTCCTCGTCCTTCAGTCAGATCAATTTCTTCCTCCCCAACTCTTTTCCACTCAAAGCATTGAATCAACAGGCCCAAAGTCAAGCCCATAGTTCTTTGGGCCATGCTTGTACCAGGACATGCCCTCCTTCCCATTCCAAAAGGGATTAATTTGTGTGCATCCACTGGGCCATTCTGAAACCTCTCGGGCTTGAAGCTTGTCGGGTCAGCCCACAACTTGGGGTCCCTGTGTATGGCCCACGCATTCACCATTAACATGGTGTTACGTGGCACGTCATAACCTCCCACGCTGCAATCTTCAGAGGATAGATGGGGCAATAACACGGGCAGTGGTGGATGCAATCGTAGAGTCTCAGAGATAACATTGTGAAGGTATGGTAACTTGGTAACATCAGCTTCCTCTATCAAACGCTCTTCTCCAATTTCCCTGTCAATTTCAATCCTTATTTTCTCCAAAATCTCTGGGTAGTTCAACAAATTAGACATCGCCCACTCTAATGCTACAGCGGAAGTCTCTGTTCCAGCCACATACAATGCCTAACAAAGAAAAAACAAGATTACTATAATTATGCCAAGGTTAAATTCCAGCAAAATAAATGAACATGGTACAAAGTAAATTAACGAGGTACCATAACAAGTCCCTTGATAATCTGGTCAGTGTAATAATCAGGTTGTGACTTCTGTGAGGAAAGCAAATGGTCTATCATGGTATTTGAACTTTCCTTCTTGTTCCGATGCTCATCAATGAGTCCTTGGAAGAACGCATCTAGCTTCTCTCCAACCTTCTGCAAATTTTTGTGACTCCTGAAAATTCTGAAAAGCGGCACAAAATCCTCGAGGTTCGACCCCAACCCAAATTGCGCTATCTCATTCATCAGCTCTCTGAACTTCTTAGCCTCCTCGGCGGTGGTGCCGTCGTATTCCTCGCCGTAGTAGCGTTTTCCACACACCATTCTCATCACTATGTTGAACGTGAGCTCTGCAAACATGGGTCTCAGCTCCACTTTCGCGAAATCTTCTTTAGAGATCCTAACCATCTTTCTAAGCAACTTCGTGGTTTCGTCCTTTCGTACTCCCAAAAAGGAGTTCAGACGGTGATTGGAGAGGATTTCTAGGGAGCTGATACGACGCAAGTTGCGCCAGTGGTCGCCGTACGACGATGCCGTGATGATGGTGTTGTTGAACCCGAGATACTTGCTCGTGGAAGAGTGAAAACGGTTCGCAAAAACGATGTCGTTTTTGGTGAAACATTCTTCCGCGGCAGATGCGGATGAAACGACGAGGATGGGCTGAGACCCGAACCGGAGAGAGAGGATGGGGCCGTATTTCTGTGAGAGGCCGTGCAAGGCGCGGTGAAGTGGCTGGTTCTTCAGCTGATTGAGGTTGCCGATTATTGGAAGAGACGGTGGACCCGGTGGTGGGTTTTTGGACCTTCTGAAGAACAACAATTTCAAAGTGATGACAAAAATGACGAGGTAAAAGATGTTGATAAGGTTGTCTTCCATCTTTAGCAAAGTTCTATGAATCACTGAATTCGATATACAAATCTTTTCGCCATTCCTAGTCTTGATATAATCTTCTCAGTATACTTTTCAAATTTCCAATCCCTCACATGCCTGCAATAATATTCTAAATCAGAAAGGTAAACAAATAGCACCTCGCAGAATCAAAAACCAATACTACTACAAAAAAATTTCTAAATATAATATTTCTTTTTTCTTCACCATTTTTATGTGTTTAAAATGATGAACAACAATATCACAAAATTTTATTTGATAGTATATATATTTTAAAAATTGATAGAAAACATATTGTCAGTCACTTAAATTGATTCATATAGTTCAGAGAGGTTAACATAATATTATGAGTAATTTTTTCTTGATCTTTTAGTGAAGCAGTCAAATATTTTTGTTTGATTTTAGGAGCTATATATTTTTTATTATTGATTTTGAAATAGTTACAAAGAAATTTATTCAAGAATATCCTTATATGATTGTTTAGTATAGTTGTCGTGAATCGTGTGATAAAAGATGTGGAGAGTTGAAATTTCAAGAGCATAGAATTGAATTCCTAAGAAGGACTTTGATTTGATAGGTAGGATTATCCAATAACAGTTAATGTATGAGCAATCCCGAAGGCTAGAGAGAGTGCATAGAGGCTTTTGGTACATGGAAAATTGACAGAAAAATCTTAGTCAAATGAAGGGTTCAATTTGAATTCAAAGTTTCTTGTACAGAAAGCGAGAAGCTTCACAAATAGGATGAATGAGATTTGCAAATTCTGCACTTCAAATAATATCAGCTATCAGCTGTGCTATAGTATTGGGCATGAAGAGAAACCCAAAACTTTTTCGGCTTTTACTTCCTCCCTCTCCACATTTATTATCAGCACCTCATACTAATGACGAAAAGACAAAACTAACCTTTATTGAATATAATTGAATTATAAGTATTTTTAAAAAGCTAAAACTAAAAATATTTTTTAAATTAATTTTAGTGTTTCGTATTATTTGTTTAGAATAAAATATTTAACTAACGAATATATTACTTTTAATGTTCAAAAAAATATTTATTTGAAAAATTATAGATAAGATTATCTAAACGTATGATCAAATCCCAATTTATGTCATTATATTTTTATTACTGTAAAAGTGGGCTGTCAATGATGCAGTACCCTAGCCAAATCGTATCCTCTTATTCCATGAATTTAGTTTATTTTTTTCTAGACTTCCCATAGAAAGGTAAAATAAATACTACTTTTTCTTTGACTTTGCTTTGAAAATTAAGCTTTCAAGACTTTTGGTTTGACACCTCCTTTCAAGACTCTTAGAATTCAAACCATTTGCTTTTTCTAATAATCTTAATATATCAGTCATTTTAAACAACTTTTTAATGTATGTAAAGTAAAATAATAGAGAGATGTTAAACTATGGATTCTTCATAAAGATTAGTGCTCTGATACCACTAAGGGTATCAATAGAAAAATGAAATAAAGAGAGGGGAAAGAAATTTGTACGTGGCTTTGTTAGACCAATTCCAATAATCTGAACGAAAGTTCAGTATCTTAAGGCCAATAGCCCGCAGGGTCTGGTTTCCAGCCGATATACAAATATAAACTATATTTAGACAAAAATAAAATATTAAAATTTATAGAATCCAGGAAAGGTGGCAGAGCCTCCTAGTTAGGACTTTATA
>Ga0209700_102161_pt1 | contig 40334 bp, 15 predicted proteins | sample SiratroredBW_FD_187528 | JGI IMG/M metagenome (GOLD analysis project Ga0209700, IMG submission 187528) | Root nodule microbial communities of legume samples collected from California, USA - Siratro red BW (SPAdes) (version 2) | ecosystem: Host-associated > Plants > Roots > Nodule | place: USA...
AAAAAAAAAAAAAAAAAAATTTTTTTTTTTTTTTTTTTTAAGAAAAACAAGGAGAAGAATAAAGAGATGTAGACTCTGTTTTATTTTTTGTGTAAAAAATCCACTTTACAATTTGAAAGACGCGTTTTAAAAACGGTGAATAGAAGTGTACATGAAGAGGAATTGGACACAAATAATATTTCATAGGACACTTGTTCCTAGATTGATACAAATTGAAGGAAGTTTAACATTCCCCTATTGGGAATATATATTTTACATTCCTAGTTTGGAATTCATTTTCTTGAAAGAAGTTGGACATAAAGGCTTGGTGAATATGTTTGCTACTTGCATGGACGAAGACACACGAACTAACTTGACGAGACCATTGTTTAATTTTTCACAAACGATGTAATGACAGTCAATTTTAATATGTTTCATTATCTCATGAAATACTTGGTCTGAAGTTATTTGGATAGATGATTGGTTGTTCATAGTAAAGTAAAATTGGTTTGATATAGATAACATGAAGGTTTTTAAGAAGATAAGTAATCCACTGAATTTTACAAGTGGTGACAGTAAGAGAACAATATTCAACTTCTAAAACACTCTTTGAGATAGTATGATGTTTTTTAGATTTCCATGATAACATCTTTCTAACAAATTGTTTGATATTACATGAATGTAGTTAAATTATCACTACTTTTTACATGCAAATATCAATTTGGTCTCTAAGTATATAAAATGGTGGCAATTTAATCTATAAAAAAATAATCTTATTTAATATCGAAATAAGAAAAATAATACAAATTAATACCTAAAACTTACAATTTAATAAATTAATCTTTAAAAAATACAATTCAATGTTATTAGTCCTTAAAATATTTCCAACAAAATTTAAAACACACTTTTACACATTCAATAAGTAGATGAGAATTTTCATTCTTATAAAATTAAATTAACATTATTCATTTACAATTTTAGGATCAAAATAATCCTTTATCCTATTTTAAATGGATTGAAATGTGACAAAAAAAATATAAAATTGACATAGCTAACGTGAAAAATATGTTCATGCGATGAAAGGAAATATTATTATGGATTATTCATTTAATATTATTTTTCTATATTTGTAGAGCAAAACACATATGTAATAAAATACTACAGATCATATAAAAGTATTGTGTAGGATAGTGCAATAGGTTTAAGAATATGGAAGATATAATTTAAAATTTGTATTAAGAGATTTCGACGTCGACTAATTAGATTTTGATAACCAATTATATTCATGTTTTGGAGATATCCATGTTCACACATTTGAATTTGGACAATGATGACATTTGAGTATAAGGGTATAATGATATGAAAGAAGAAAACAATTTTGATTAATAAAATGAGATGATAGTATGCATTTATTCATTTATTTGTTAATTTACTTTCTTAATTAATTTACATATTTGAAGATATTAAATTTTACAATAGTAACCGTTCTATTAAATAATCATTATAACTTTTTTCAGTAAATTTAATATATAAATGATATTTAATATATATATGTATATATGTATATTACATTTAATATATAATAAATATTATATTAAATAATATCATTTTACATTTAATACTATTATATTCAATATAATATATATCAAATTAAACATAATATTTATTAAATATAATATTTATTATATATATATATTCCTACTTTTGTCCCAAACGTTTACGGTTTTAGTCTTTGATTTTTTTTGAATTGACTGAGGTGTGTTTTCATTTTTCAATAAATTATTAATTATATTTCAACATATAAAAATAAATTACATTAATATTTGTATTATAATAGACAAAATTTATTTATTTATTAGGAGAATGAGATACTTTAGTAAAGTGACATATTTATTATTATATTTAAAAAAGCCTTAAAGTATAATTATATTAACAAGGATTGCTGGGACACGTTTCTTTATAAGTTGTTTTTTTTTTTCTTAAAAAATGAATTTAAATTTTTTCATAATTTAAATTCAACAAATTATAAAGGATTAAATTATAAAGTTAATTTTACTTTTTTTTCTTAAAAGTGTAGGAAAAATATCAAATAATAACGTCATTGTAATTATTAACTACAACACTATATATCCATAATTTTTAGTTTAATTTTTTTTTTCAAATCCTAATATTGGATCGAAAGTTTCTTCGGCATAAATTATATACACAAGCTTTTATTAATAAAAAATATTTTATAGTTTATTTATATAACGAGTAAAAGTTACCTCAGTAAACTATGATCGTTTCTTTATATTAAGTAGAAAGTAAATTATATATGTTATTTAGATAATTTTCTCTATTATGAGAGAGAGAGAGAGAGAAAAAAAAGTTTTTCTAAAATATAAATTAACTTATGGATTCGATTCTAAAAACAATTCTTTTCTAAATTCTTCAAAAGTTATAATGCATAAATTGATTTTAAATAAGTTTAATTCATTTTATGTTTATTTCATGTTCTTACTACTATTTATAACGAAACTGACTCAAATAAGATGATATTTAATATCTTGAAAATATAAAAAATTAATATTTTTATTTAGAAATAAGAAAATTAGAAGAAGGACATGACAGAAGAAGGATCGAATTATTCTAATATATTCTTCTGTGTGGAGTTAAAACTCTGAGTTATAACCATTGACATGCTAACTACTATATCGGATCCATTCTCTAAATTTTCAAGAAAAATTGCATACAGTACTTACCTAATGTAAACATTAATATTAATAAAACTAAATTTTAAATTTACTATTTTTTATAAAAAATTAAATTGAATGGAAGAAATTTATGCAGTTTCACTTACAAGCGCAGATGATTAAAATCCCTACTATAAATATTATGCTTACAGTGCCCCAACACACAGAGGCAAGAGTTTCATCAATTGTGAGAATCCAAGTTTTGCTTGGGATCAGTGATCAATCCTTTTTATTTGTTTGCTTAGCGTGACAGAGGCCAAATATTTCTTTGAAAATGTTCAACCATTGGTATGAGTTCATAACTGAGATACTCTTTTTTTTTTTTTTTTTTTTTTTTTCTTGTTGAATTAAGATAAAGAAAGTTACAATGATATGAAAAATTTCACAAATTTCAGGATGAACAAGGACTGTACTGAGAGCGAGTGCCCTGACCATTGCGTCTGCAGGTTTCGATTCCTACTTATTTCTCTCCTTTAATCGGTTGATTTAATTACATAAATATTTTGTCACTCAATTATTATCGTTTTATACGTTGCTGATAAGAAAAAATTATCGTTCTATAATTTTTTTTTTCTGTCTAATCTTCAGTTTTTTTTTACTTATTTTATGGATTTATGAGATTTCTAATGCCATGAATGGTGCTGTTGAAAACAAGAATCAAAACCATTTGGTAATGAAAAGTAATTCCCCAGATCAAAATATCTCAGGAAACTGAACAAATAATATTTTTCTAATGGTTCTCCAATCTCAATTCATGTGACCCTTATTCTTGATAGACTCACTGGTGATGCTGAAAACGGTGGCAATTCAATTTGTAACCATGGAGGACTGTTTCAAAATGAGAGTGCAACACTTTTCATTGAGAACCTTCGCATCAGCAACAACAACAACAACCAGTTTGTGCCTAAGAGATCTAACTTTCCTAGGCTTGATGGTGCCGGTAATCTTGAGTTGGAACATTGTTTAAGTCTCCCAGATGGGCCATCTGATTTTAGAACAAAGCGACGAGGTGGGAACTTGGAATTGGGGCCTTTGAAGAAGAACAGAAGCAACAGACTGTGTGTGTTCCTGGCAGATGGAAGTGCAGGAGCAACAAATGAAGTTTCTTCATTTGGGGCACAGATCCAACCAATGGTGGAATCAGATGCTTTTCAGAATCCTCATTCTGAACCAAACAACAATGGTTCCCCAAGTCAGACCATTGAAGGTCAATTTGAACTGAACATGAAAGAGTATCTGAATAAATCTTATATAGAGGACAATGATTTCATTTGTGATTTCGACAATTTACTACCGTGCATGGAGTAGAAAAGCTCTAAGTACTGCTAATAAAGACAGGTTTTAGTCTGCACAAGAACAATGGTTTGAACATGTGTATGATTTGTTACTTGGATTGATTGAAGGACTTTCTCAGCATGTCAATGATTATTGTTCAAAGTTTTAATTTCAGAGAAAAAGAATAATACTATCTCCTCTCATGATAATGACTGCATTTTAAGATTTATTTATATTGACAAATAACAATAAAAAATACATCTCATCATATGAAGAAATCTTATTGAAGTAAGTTATGTCTATGTTATATTTTTTTAATTACTAAGAATTGTTAGGTCTTTTGATAATGTTATTTCTTATAATGATTGTTTGTAATGATTACACACTGTTTTGTTGATTCTTTAAATTTAAACATGTCAATAATCTAACGGATTGAATCAATAATATGATTGGTAAAGGAGCTGATAAATAGTCCTACAAAGATGCATTGTAGATCATTTTAAACTCTATATTATTCTTTATAATATAGTATACACAATTACTCGTGCTTTAAAAAAATACATAAAATTGTTATTCATTGTATGTGCATTCAAGTTTTTATATAATTTTGATGGTTTTTTTTTAAATATGTTAATAATCTAATTATAGATCATATCAACAATATAATTCATAAAGAACTGGATATATGCTACTCCAAACATGTAATGTTCATCATTTTCATCTGTCATTATTTGTTAACATTTTCTAAATAGCTATAGTCAATTATTGCATTGAGTAATTTATTATGGAATTTAAAGTCGTATTATTCATTAGTTAAAGTACTTTAATCCAATATTGCTTTAGCTTAAAACATGAAAAATCATATTTTTATTTTAAATTATTGTAAAAGACCTCCAAAACGGTTATATTTTTTTATCAGTAAAAATAAAATGAATAAAATAGATATTTTGAGGAACGTCCTATTTTTTTATATAAAAGTGTATCTTCCAACTCTTATTCTACACCTTACTTTCTAAAGAAAAAATTAATTATAAGAAAATTTTCTGTTATTTCACGCATTATTTTTCATATCATAAATTTTATTTATCAAAATATTCAAATTTTATATGGAATTAGTCATTATATCTCTGAATTTCATTTCACTTTCACCACAACATCTTCAACTTTATCTTACAACATAATGTAATAACCAATAATAACTCCAGTTGTTTCTAGCACTTTCAAGGTGTATTATAATTCTCAAGAGCATTGAACACTCTGTCCATCCCTACCTATTTCAATTATGTCAGTGATGATAACTATATTAATTGTGATTGATATTTCATTTTAACTTAAATGACACCTTATATTTTGAACAAAAGTTTACAATTATTCTGAATGAATATAGCAATTTGACTACCTATATATAATGAGAGATTCTTGTTGTACTTTGCCAATAATCTCCAAAATGATAATCAAAATAGTCATTATTTATCTAAATTATAATAAAATTAAACAAGATCATACTAATTTAAGCATATAGTAAATAAAAGACAAAATAAACGTAATAAAAATAATTTTATGTGTTGTTAATGTATAATACATTGGAAACAAAATCATATAGAACCATTAACCACATGTGAGAACATTGCTTAAGTGCCTACTTACACAAATGTTACAATGTCATATCATTATTAGGTAGTAAATGTGAGACTAGTCTATTAATAAAATAAAGAACGCGGTTAGGAGATTTTATCCGCTTCGCCAAAAGTTAGAAAAATAAAAATAATATTTTATAAAATTAATTTAAATAAATAAATTTAATTAAAAATATAAAATATGTAATTAATTTAATCTAAAACTTATTTCAATATTAAAATTTTAATAATATTAGAGATTAAATTTATAAAGTAAAAAGATATATTTTGATTTCTTTTTCAAAATAGTAAAATCTTAAAAAGAATTGTGGAGTAGAAAATTTAAATATAAATTTGCTATAGACATATCTTTAATTTTAAAATAAATATTTGTTTCTTATATATTTTTAATAAATAATAATTATTTTATTTATATTTTTAATAAAGTGATATTCCCTTTTTTTTATTTACAATATCATACGAACATTATTTACTTTTCTTTTGAGGATTATTGACTTTTCTTATATATCATACGAACATACGAACATTATTTAATAAAGTTTCTATTTTCTAATAAAAACAACAAGTGTTATATTTATTTCGATGATTTTTTCTATAGTTTCTATGCTAGTTGTCAGAGGATTATTGACTTTATGTCATATATACACTTATTAATAACATAAAAAAAGGTTAAAATTAATTCTTTAAACATGACATTTCTTTGTCATTGTTATTTATCTCTAATAAATGAGAACTATTTCTAAAAAAATATTCATAAAGATGAATTCTTATATTTATTTTATTATAATTTTTATGATACAACTGAATATTGTTTATTGAGAGTGACAAGTCCACTCACCAATGACAAAAAGTTAGTAATTCTTTGAGCCTTTTAGGTAATATCTATCTATCTCCTTAACATAATGATTATATATGAGTTTTAATATTCAATCACATTCCAATCATAATTATATGTGGGTTTTAATATTCAATCTCATTTCACTCATGATTTTTCACTCATGATTTTATGAACATCTAAGAATCCTTTGAAAAATTCAAAAAATTAAAAAATAAAGAAAAAGATCAACTTGGAAAAACTTTCAAGAATTGGAATTTAAGTCTAACTCAACCTTATAAAAGTAACTTGTAAAGTGAGGTTTGTACCCATTCATAGACTATTAAAATATCTCATCTCTAGTCGATGTGGGATCTCCAACACACCGTCTCACGCCGAGATTGCTCAACTCGTGCATGGGACTATATTGTTTAAGGATGGTCTGATAACGACCTGATAGCGGGTGGCCCAACAACCGTGCTAGGATAGACTTTGATACCATCTCAAGAAGTAAAATTTAAGTCTAACTCAACCTTACAAAATCGGCTTGTAAAGTGAGGTTTATATTGTTTAAGGATGGTCTGATAACGGCCCGATAGCGGGTGGCCCAACAATCGTGCTAGGATAGACTTTGATACCATCTCAAGAAAACTATTGAAAGGCCTCATCTCTATTCGATGTGGGATCTCCAACACACAAACTCGTGTGTGAGACTGTATTGTTTAAAGGTGGTCCGATAGCGACCCGATAGCGGGTGACCCAATAACCGTGCTAGGATAGGCTCTGATACCATATCAAGAAGTGGAATTTAAGCTTAACTCAACCTTACAAAACCGGCTTGTAGGGTGAGGTTTGCACCCATTTATAAACTATTGAAAGATCTTATCTCTAGTTGATGTGAGATCTCCAACATACCCCTCACGCTGAGACTACTCAACTCGTGCATGAAACTATATTGTTTAAGGGTGGTCTGATAGCGGCTTGATAGCGTGTGGCCCGATAGGGCCAATAGTCGTGCTAGGATAGACTCTGATACCATCTTGGTAGTGGACTTTAAGACTAACTCAACCTTACAAAATCGGCTTGTAAAGTGAGGTTTGCACCTATTTATAAACTATTGAAAGGTCTCATCTCTAATCGATGTGGGATCTCTAACATAAACTATCAAAATCCTTTAATCAAATCTTGGTGAGTTCTTAAGTAAACAATTTTATGATTACCTAAAGGAGTAGGGGGAACATATTTCAACCCATACTTCAAAGTTATAATGGAATGAAGTTTCTTTAAATGAGGATTTAGATCTTGTTGGACATGATAAGTTATTCGGACATACCAAACTTATTTTAGAAATAATAACTTTTTTAATTTATTTATGTTTAGTCAAAAATAGTTTCAAAAGATATTACATGATATATGGATTGGTAAAAACTATTATAGAAGCTTTTAGTGTCTAAAACAAACTAAGGAATATTACTTTATAATATTTTAAAGAAAAATGTTTTTTTTCAAAGATACGGGAGTATTTATTTGAAATGAAATTTGGAAAAATTCAAATGTCAAAAAAGATTAGGTGTCTATAATGAAATGAGAGCAAACTCACATGATGTCATGATACAAACATAAAATTTGTAGAGGTATACAAAAATACATAAACTATGAGAAATATAAATTTTTCACGACTATGATCAATATGAGGCTACAACCTCCATAAAACCATTACTTATGAGAATTGACAAGAAGTCATGTGATCTTATTTATGTCCATAATCAATATGAACCTCTTGGGAGCCAGGGAAAATGATCAAACCATAAGATACCTGTGAATTTTGAAGAAGAAAATTGAAATAGATGGGATATACCTTTAATACATGATTGATTACAAAAGGCTTAGAGAAAATTGATGGTGTAGAGGTTAAGGAAATGTTTTATTTGATATTAATACTTTAGTAGATCTTGTTTGTTACTATAGCCTAACATGATTATAAGACCTAGAAACTGAATGTCAATACGATTTTCTTAAATGAGATCAATTTTTTCAGGATGTGCACAAGACATAATATATTTTTTTTTCATTTTAGTAAATATTCAAAAGGTATGCAAGTTGAGACAATTAATTTACAGATTAAAGTAAGCTTGCAAAAGTTGGAACCTTTGTTTTGATGAAGTTGTAAGACAATTTGGATTTATAGAAAAAATATTAAATTTGCACATTTGGAGGATCAAACTTATCTTTTTCGTATTGTATGTAAATTGGCATAATACTTTTGAAAATTGGTAACCTTACCCAACAAAATGCTAAGACAAGGTTAAATGATTGATTTTTTTTATTTTTTTTTTTTTATGATAGAGAGCAATGAAACAACATATATATTTGACATCAAGATCTATAAAAGCAAGTTATTGAAGTTGTTTAGTGTAAGGTATTGAGATTATTTAATGAGCATAAATTGAATAAATGAAAGTATATACTTGTCTAAAATATAATTACCATTTACTCAAAAGAAAGGGATCACATGAATAAGATTTATATGCATGTGTTATTATTTTTTCATGTATGTCATATTATGTGCTTTGAGATGACGAGTTTACAAATGAAAAATAAAAAATTAAGAGCATATCATTTCAAGAAGAATTAATAGACACATGACTACATAAAATGTTCTTGTAACTAAAAATGATTTCTTATTTTCTTTGTTTAGTATATGTCTTAGAAAATTTGAATGTTTCCCAAAGTTAGTAATATTAACATTACTATTATTCTATTTATCTTTATCTAAGGTCCCAAAGAGAATTTACGAAGAGATATCAAACTACAAAGGAATTTCTTGTGAGGATTATTATAAAAAAATCAAATTTACATACGACCAAAATTCGTATGTAATCGCTTTACATAAAGATGAAGATTCTTATTAATAATAATAATAATATTAATATTAATAATCTATATGTAAAATTTGAATGTAAAATCTACATATAAATATCTTGATGCAATTTTGTATGCAAAATTTTGCATGTGATAATTTGGATGCAAATCCATATAAAAAATTTGTATTTAATGTTGACTTTATATACGAATGTGAATCTGTATGTAAAAAATTTATATGTAATACTGATTTTACATATGAATTTGAATATGTATGTAACGTTTATTTTACACACGAATTTTCATATGCATGTAATTTTCGTATGTAAATTGTAATTTTTTTTTGTAGTGGATAGGGTTTAGAAGAGAGGCAACCAGCTTAGATCATGTGAGAGTGTATTTATAAACCTAAAGATGAAGGAGGACTAGGCATCAAAGATATTGAGATGTTTAACGTGACACTCTTAGCAAAATGGAGATGGAGGTTAAATATGGAAAATCGGGATCTTTGGAAGGATATTTTGAAGTCTAAGTATGGGAATTGGAGAAATTTAAATAACTCGAATAAAGCTAGGAATGAATCATGATAGAAGAGAGACTTGTGCAAAATGTGTGAGGATGGGCACAAAGGTGACTAGTTTTCCAATAGTATAGAATGGAATCTTTGTTAAGGAGATATGGTTAAATTTTGCGAGGATTCATGGGTAGGAAGAAGGCCACTTGATCAAACATTCCCGCATTTTTATACGATTTCAGAATCTAGGGAAACAACCATATGAGAGATGGGTGAATGGATAAAGGGTAACTGGGATGGAAAATACCTTGAAGAATAGAAAGGTTAATGTAGAAAACAATAAAGGAACAAGAATTAATACGAGTAATATAAAGAAAAATAAACTCAAAATTGACAATTCATACGTGTGGGTATGGAGAGAAGATGTTGAGGAAGTATTTATGGTAAAATTGGCATATAATGTTTTGCAACAACATTTTTTGGGGAAATAATGGTGTATTCGAATCTATATGGGGGTTGAAAACTCCTCGAAATTAACAACATTTTGGGTGGAGAATGCTACTAGACAAGATCCCAACTATATGAGAGATGGGTGAATGGATAAAGGGTAACTGGGATGGAAAATACCTTGAAGAATAGAAAGGTTAATGTGGAAAACAATAAAGGAACAAGAATTAATACGAGTAATATAAAGAAAAAAAAACTCAAAATTGATAATTTATATGTGTGGGTATGGAGAGAAGATGTTGAGGAAGTATTTATGGTAAAATTGGCATATAATGTTTTGCAACAACATTTGTTGGGGGAAATAATGGTGTATTCGAATCTATATGGGGGTTGAAAACTCCTCGAAATTAACAATATTTTGGGTGGAGAATGCTACTAGACAAGATCCCAACTAGGGTCAATTTGTTAAAAAGTGAGGTGCAAGTGGGAGACATAAGGTGCAATATATGCAAGGAAAAGGATGAGACAACTATAATTTTTTAGTCGCAAAGTATCTTGGAGGGTGTGTGAGCTATGTGATAGGTAGGTGGGGTTAGCTTTAGTCCACCATAACTAACTGATGACTAAATTTCAACACTTCCAAAGTTAGGAGTTAGATGTCAAACAAAACATAACATGGAAGTCTATGAGGTTAGGTATTACTTCATAGGAACATGGTAGTATTTGAGTAAGGTAAAGTAGACGTAGAAGAAATTTGGTGTATGGTCCAATTAGAAGCATGGTTATGGATAAAACAAAAAAAAATGTCAGGAGTTGCATTTTCATATGCAAAATGGTATCAATGTCTAATGCAATGCCTTAGAACATTGTGAAATGTAAGATAATGAAGTACACTTGCTTATTATGGATGAATAGAAGTTATTACAAACCATTTTTTTGCCTTGTGGAGTATTTAATGTTGTTGGACATGAGACGATTGGCCTCGGCAACACCATGTCATGTATTTTGTGGGATAAAGTGGAACTAGAACAATTACAATTTTTATGCCTTGAGAAGTATTTAATGTTGCAATTAGCTATGGGAGGTCTTTGGAAGATCACTCTCGGAAAGATTGACCTTAGAGATATTGGCCTTCGGGAGAGAAGTCATATGAAAATGTTATGCTCATATAAACATTGTGTCATGTATTTTGGGGGTTGAAGTGGAACAAGAACAAGTATAATTTTTTGCCTTAAAGAGTATTCAATGTTGTAATTAGCCATAAGGTGATCGATGTACCTTAAGGTGATCAATCTTAGAAAGATCGACTTTGTGAAGATCGACTTTGTGAAGATCGACCTTAGGAAGATTGGCCCTGAGGCGATCAACCTCAAAAAGATCAGCCTCGAATAGACAATCTCGAAGAGATTGGTCAAGTTTTGTACAACACTTACAAGTCTATTGAAAGAGTAGAAGTAGGATCCAATATTTTTACATGTTCCAATTAGTAAATTTTCTTTGTTGATAATAAAATAATTAAAGAATCAACAATCAAAACATATTTTTATGTGCTTTCATCTCATTATGATGAGAGATTAGCAATAAAGGAGATGTAAAGAATGCACAATAACAACACTACACCACAAACATGTTAGTCAAAATAGATATGTAAAGATTAAACATATGACTCAATGACTCTAAAGTTAAAGGGGGAAATTGTTTATGTATGTCCTCTAGTCCAGCACTTTATGATTTGCATCTGTATCAAAGGGGGAAACTTTGAAGATTTGTGAGTTCAAAACTATGAAAAATGAGATTGAACTAAAGATAGTTAACCAATTTTTTAAACGAATTTAATCATTGATTAGAGTGATAAATACTTCTTACCTATAGTATATTAGATTGAAAATGTTATGCTCGTATAAACACTCTGTCATGTATTTCGGGGGTTGATGTAGAACTAGAAAAAGTACAATTTTTTGCCTTAAGGAGTATTCAATGTTGTAATTGGCCATAGGATGATCGGTCTGCCTTAGGGTGATCATCCTTAAAAGATCGACTTTGTGAGGATTGACCTTAAGAAGATATTCCTTGAGGAGATCAACCTTAAAAGGATCAGCCTCAAAGAGACCATCCTCAAAGAGATCGGTCAAGTTTTGTACAACACTTATAACTATATTGAAAGAATAGAAGTAGGAGTTAATATTTTTACAAGGGCTAAAACACCCCCTGTTATACTTCCATTTAATATATTTTTTTTGTTGATAATAAAATAATTAATGAATCAACAATCCAAAATATACTTTTGTGTGCTTTCATCTCATTATGACAAGAGATTAACAATAAAGGAGATGTAAAGAATGCACAATAACAACACTATACCACAAGCATGTTAGTCAAAATAGATTTGTAAAGATTAGACATATGTCTCAATGATTCTAAAGTTAAAGAGGGAAATTGTTGATTATGTCCTTTAGTCCAGCACTTTATGATTTACATTGCATTTGTATCTTGCTTTATTAATGAGTTATTTCATTTATTATGTGTGTTGAAATATGATTGAGTCTGTACAATGGTTTATTTAATATTATTCCTAAACTAGCATTTTACAATGGTTTAAGTATTTTTATTGATATAATTGTATTATTGTGATTAAACTAGCATTTGAATGGACTTATTAATGATAAAGTCATAATAATTAATAAATATTATGAGAGGAACAAATCTACTTAAAATGCAATATTTAAAAATTAAATATATAAACTCATTCATTCATGATTGTTCTAACTTAATTAGTAGTTTTGAGTAAAGTTGTAACTGGAAAAATAACTTTGTGAAATAGCCAAAAGAAAAAAAGATTATCATCCTTATAATCCTAATCAAATTAAAGGTTTGGATTTTTATGAAAAGAAAATACAAATTTTGAAGATATAGCTATGTTTTAAATATAATTTTCTTAACTGGTCATAAAAAAAAGAAAATCTAACCTATAAATATTAATATGGTATGTTTTATACAAAGATTTTATCATTTTTTTTATAATGAAAAGAACAAAGAAAATATAGCCAATTAAAACCCTTTGAATGGAATTGAATTCAAAATTCTGAAGATGTGAGTTCAAACTTTGAATAATAACGAAAAATAGTTAACCAATCTTTTAAACGAATTTAATTATTGATTAGATTGATAAATACTTAGTATACATGTAAAAATAAAGAAATAAAGAAATAAACTTAAAAAGCTGGATAACTTTTCTGTATTCACTATTTAATTTATGTTGAAATGAGTAATTATTGATTAATACTTATAGTTTGTAAAAAGAATCTTAAATAAATAAAATTCAAAGGCTTAATAACTTTTTTTGTAATTTATATTTTTTCTTTTCTCAACCGTTCATAAATATTAATATTATCCTACCTGCTTAATTTCTGAGAAATTCAACGAACTGTTAAAATGAAATTGATTACTTGAAAATTCAACAATCTATTTCCAACACATATATATCATTTTCCTTTATAAATTAATAATATTCTATTCATTTTTTGTGTTTGCATTTAATAAGTGATTAAGAAAATAATTAATCATGTTCAACATACAATTAAAAAACAAATATCATGGTCAAACATTTGCTGTTAGAGTTACATTTTTTCAAATAACGTAGTCCTACCTAGGTGTATGAATCCTTAACAAAACCGTCTTACCTCTATTCCAGAAACCATCACCTTCTACAAACCAGATTCTCATATCCTCCTCACTCACCACCATTCATAATTCTCCATGGAAGAATCATACTCCATGGAACCAACCATGTTAACCCCTCAAGAAGGCACGTCCAGGAACTGGAATCAAGAGCCTGTCATGCTCCATCAACACCACCTTGTGACTCCACAAATGGAAAGCACTTCTCAAGGCTCTATCAACAATTCCACCTGCACTTCATCTCTCCAATATGATGTGTTAGCCCTGTTAGAGGGAATAATCAACGAAAAACACATAGAAGAAACCCTAATCCAATCCAAGCTCTTGTCGTGCGATGTTGGATCCGTTGCAGCCACAGCAGCAGCAACGTACACCTCACCTTCGGTACTTTACTTTATAATAATCCTCTCAATTTTGTTTTTCTTATGTGAATGCTGTAGCAGGATTGTTAATGAGAGGGAACGAAGTGATTGCGAAGAGACTGATCGAAGAAAGCATGAAGCGTGTCTTGATTTGGTTGCGAAAACAATTGGTTGCAAGAGCTCTGTGTATCGAGGAGTAATCAAGTATATATCATTCTCTCTTTCAAATAATTAAGCTATTGCATTAGTTTTCATTTTTGTAACCTTAATGAGAGGAAAAATTAATTTTGATGAAGGTGCAACGAGGATCGTTTCGAAGCATTTGTGTGGGATAACAGCGATCCGGGGGAAAGAGGAAGAACAGGTTCAAATAGCCTTAAGAACATATATATCTTTTCAATTCTCCATTTTGTGCTACCTCAAAAAATTACTCACTAACCTGATTTCACTTTTACTTGTATATGCCTGCATCTTCTTCAACTATTGCAGTTTATATTGGTTAGTACAATTTGCTTTGGTTTTATTAATGTGAATGATGATGAAATCTTGGTTTTTTTGGGTGAATTTTTCTTTGAATTTCCTTGTTTTTGTTGGCAGGTGCTTATTCAACTGAAGTCGACGCCGCCAAAGCTCATGATTTAGTGTCGATCAGAATTGGGGGCTTAAAAGCATTAACGAATTTTCATGTATGTGTGATTCATTATAGATACATTTATGAATTTCGTAAATATTTTGTTCTGGATTTATATTCAGTTATTTATAATTAGTTGAGTTTCTTCTAATAAAGCTTATTATTATTCATAGGTGAGATGTTATTCAAAGGACATGGAGGATATGCGAAGAATGAGCAAATGGGACTATATTTGTGCTGTTAGAGGGTAAGATTTGTATTGTGTGTGTATCTTATTATAGGCTATAGCATCCTTATTATGTAATACTGTTATATACTTTGTAAAATATTACTAAATTAAAAGAAAATATAGATCTTATTATGTAAATAAAATTTTCGATAAAGAATCTGCAGAGAAGAAAATAGGAAAAAAAAGGGAATTTTCCTCGCAAATTAAAATCAACTTATATGTATGACTTATTTGGTGAGTTTATGATCAAATAAAGAAAGATTTTTTATAAAATTAAAACGCGATGTATAGACTAATAAAAAAGTTATATATAATAAATTTCAATTACTTTAATGAGTTAAGTTTAGAATATTTCAATTAGATTTTTTAAAACTATTAATTGTATTTCTTTATTTTTCAAATCTATGTAAAATTGTTTTTTTTAATAAATAAGGTTTTAAATCGTCATTGTTACTGTAATAGTTTCTTTTTTTTTTTATCGGCGATAATTGCTACTGTAATGGTGATTTACTGTGATACTTATATTAGATGAAATTATGGTTGATATTAACATCATAGAAAATTACATATAAATACTGTTATTCTTATTACAAATACAATTATGATGAAAAGCACCTTAACATTGCAGCAAAAACTTGCTAACCATTTTCTGGAAACATTTCTGCCAAATATCAGTGTCCTTTTTTCTAACAATAGAATGAAAGTTAGGATTATTTATTTTAAAACTTGTGTATTATGTATCCTTGTGATTATCCCCAAAGGAAGAGTTCCACTCAACTGTGCCCACCAACTATTTGTTTTTTTTCCTTCTACCCTCACTTGTTCGATCAACTAATATTGGTCCTTTGTATCTATTTGCTTAGCATGGCAAAAGCCAAATGATTCTTTAAAAATCTCAACCATTAGTTTGAGTTCATAATTAAGATAAAGAAATTCATTATTCCATGGAAACTTGAAAAAATATCAGGTTGGGCAAGGGCTACACAGACGCTGATTCCCCTTTCCGTGGCGTCTACAGGTTTGCATTCCTTCTTTCTCTCTTTCATTTCTTTACTCTCTCTCTCTAATTCCTACCATAAACAGGGTTCCGACAAGCAGGAAATGGGAAGCAAGGCTCGGTCGTGAGGGGTCACCAACCATACACTTGGGAACTTACTGTGAGCACATATTCCAACTCTTCAAATTCATGTTGTAATTTATGGCACAGTGAATGGATAAGCATCATCATGCATGTGTTTATGTGAACATATATAATCAATAGAATATTTTTGTTACACTCTCTAGATATATCATTGTCGAAGTTTAACGTAAGACATATGATTGTGTACTTCAGACACTGCTGAGGATGCAGCGAGAGCTTATGACATTATATCAATAAAACTGAAGGGAGGGGAAGCAATAACCAACTTTGACTGGAATTCCTATGAAACTGAGGGCATAATGGAGAGTGTGATTGCTCAAGCAACGGATGGATCGATTATTCTGCAGAAAGAAAAGAATAAAGAAAGCGGAGCATCTCCTCAAAACAGCTCCATAGTCCAATGCCATCCTCATCCACCGAGCATTCCACCCTTTTGTCGTTGCTGCAACAAAGTTCACACACCATGCAACGCTCTTGCCCTTGGTGGCTTTGCTGATACTGTTGGAAATAGTGGAAGTGACAATTCAATTTGTAACGATGCTGTACAGTTTCGAAACGAGAATGCAACACAGCAACAGCCACTTCAGACTCAGAGGCAAGTGAGTTTTAACGAGGGCTTTAATCAGAACCTTGTCAACAACAACAACAACAATCAGGTTCCAAATCATAATGCAACGCAGCAACAATCACTTCAGACTCCAAGGCAAGTGAGTTTTAACAATGGCTTTAATCAGAACCTTGTGAACAACAACTACAGCAACAACAATAACCAACTTGTGCCTCAGAGTTCTAGCCTTGCTTTGCCTGCTTCTGGCATCCGAAATCTAGAGTTAGAAAAGTGTCTCCGTTTCCCTGATTGGCGATCAGGTTTCGGAAAGAAGTTACTAGGGGGGAACATGGATTTGGAACCTTTAAGCAATATTTCTGCCCTCAGTGTGCAACCTCTACCACAAGTCACTCTGAATGGAAGTACAGGAGCAACACAGCTACACTCACCTCCATTGCACCAAAGTTATGAGCATCAAAACTTGAACTCCTTCTCCTCTGATAGCTTTCAGAATCCTATTTCTGAACCAAACAACAACGGCTTCCAAAGTCAAGTTGATTTGGACATTAGAGAATATCTCAACAGATCTTATATAGAAGACACTGATTTCACATGTGATTTTGACATGTTTTCAGCAATGAATGGGGGTAGATAAGGCCTCCAGTGCAGCCAATGCTAGTAGCTTTACATAATTTGTTATTTGTCATTCAAAGCGGATTCAAACTTTGGCTCATGTGTGTTTTGAATAAATGAACATTAATCAGTCTTGAGTCAAGTTTCTCAGACTCCGATTTCTGTTACCTATGATTGAATCCAGATGATTATATAGTGTTTTTACCTTCATAATTTGGAATGTGAAATGGAGTAAGGAATTAGAGAAATTCTGAATTCATTAATTATTTCTTTTTGCAAACCAACGGCTGGTGCTAACGCTTTTGGTTTCTCTATTGGTTAAAAAGTTTCACCTAATTAGGAATGCTGCTTCTTCTTCATTTAGACATTGACTACTAAATTTCGGTATATCTACCAATGGATTCGTACGTATTGAAGTGAAGTTATAATTAAAACTACATATATCACACATATAAAATGATAGTGTTATTAGCTGGAGTTTTCTTTATTACATGATGTAAAGAATAGGGTTTTATCAAGAATAGATCTTGGATTATGGAATGCATATAATAGTGTATTTTTCTTTGTCAGCAAAAATGAATTAATAAATAGCTTCAGCTCTTATAAAAGAACTCTATGTTTCCACCCAAAACATTACAAATATAGTTTCCACCATGTTCCTATTATCACCCCATAGCAGTATATTTCAAACCTGCAGTACATGGCCATGTAACCAAAACAGACCAATACCCATACTCTAAAATACACTGAAAACCAGAACATCAGAAATCTTCCAGGCTTGTTCTTTATGTATTCTGTAGCATTTCAGTAATAGGCCATCTATGCGATTTCCTACCATTCTCCTTCTATGTTGTTCCCAGCATTTTGATATTCATTCCTGCCAGCTCTATGTTATGTTTTTGTTGCTGTGTATAGATAGCAGTGTAAAATTTTAGCTCAGTTCTGAAACATCATTGTTGGCAGCAGGTTGGTTTGGTGTCCTGGAATATGTTCTTCCAAGTTGGGCCACCAAGCTTCTTCTAATCAACCCTTTTATCGTCTTCGAAGCTGCTGTCCAATTTCAGTGGAAACTTCATAGAATAGCATCCTTGGCCTGACACTCCTAGACCCTCTTGTCTTCACTGCTGGGAGTCCTTATGGTGTTGTACCATCAGTCATCGTGGACAACAATGTTTATGACCTGCAACAGAAACCCAGTGACAGCAGTATCCTCGTTCCAACACATAACATATATAGCTCCAAACAATTGGTTCATTTACATAAACATCCCTCCACCCAATTTTAGTACTATCTCTTGGCTCACTGTCTTTCCATAAAGTTACAGTTATTTACCCTTGATTATTGCAGCAGTTGTACTCTCTGTACCTCTAAACCACCCCAGTCTAATTACCCTACACCAATATTCATCCTCACTTAAACAGTTAACTAAACTATGGATACGAATAAATAGCCTTGTTGAACTTATATCTCAATCAGGCCGAACTTTAAATTGTGCCATGCAGAATATTTCTTCCGCATATCCAGTCTAATAGTCTTAAATAAAATGTTATTTCTCTTATTCCAAATGTCCCTTATAATTGTGATTCACATACACTTCCAGATAGGGTTTCATTACTATTGAGTTCCATGGTTCTGAATTGTTGAAAATGGTGCATAGTTAAACCATACTCCGATCCACCTATTGCACATATTTTACACCAGTTGCAACTTTACATGTAAAAAAAAATAAGTGACCACATGAGACAATTATCTTCATCCAAAACCACTCCTCTCCAGCTTATATTTTGTCTAGTTGCTACTCCGTCTAAGAGCACTCTCCAAGCAAAGTATTGTGTCAATTTTATACGGAGGGTAGCTTTAGGCAGAGTTGAAACCAAGGATAAGTTTATTAAAAGTTAGGTCAACATGGGAAACCCTCTATGTTTAATCTGTGGGTCGACAAGTAGTCATTTATTCTTTTAGTAGAGAAGTTGTGGTGAATGTATGGAAGCTATGATAGAAGTAAGTGGGAATAAATGCAGTATTCCCTAACAATGCTAAGCAACATTATGCAGCCATCATTGTGCCAACTTTAGAAAGGAGGAAACATACCCTCAAAATACATGTGGGAACAAATGAATCCAATGAAATGGAGTTATTTTTAGGACTGTAAGGATTGATGGGAAAAAAAGATTTGACATGACACAACTAATAGTATGGCCTTTATTGAAAAAGAATGCAATAGGTTAAATTCTCTTACTTTGAGTGCTCTTTATATCCAATCCCTTGCTTACATAATGTTTCAAGGTATAAAGCTCATAAAAAAGAACAAGTACTCTAAGGGTTGGACTTTTGAAAGTTAAATGCAACTATATCCCAGCATTTTCCCCCTCTTTAAAACCTTAACTTTATTTATTTTTATAAAAAATACTTTTATGTTATTTTCTATATCGAATTAATTTTAAAAATAAATTACTGTAATTAAATTTCTTCGTGTGATGAGATGTATTTTATTGTTCTTTATCAATATAGAAAAATCTTAAAAAAATGCTGTTATTATCATGAGAGGAGATAGTATTACTCTTTTCTCACAAGTTAAAACTTTGAACTATAATCATTGACGTGCTAACTTCTACATTGGATCCGCTGTATTTGCATATGTAACCGTTAATATTAAATAACTAAATTTCAAATATAATTTATTATGTGAGAAAATAAATTGCCCAGATTCATGAATTTTTATTATGTTGATGCTGCCTATAAATCACACACACACACACATTTTATAATTTTATAATTTCATTTCAATATCATTTCTTATTCCTATTTGTTATATATTTCTTATTTGTTGTAAAAGTATATATTATGAAAACGTTCTACACCTCAGATTGGCAGGTCCTACTTGATGTTTTTAGTGCTTTTAGTTTTAATGAAAAATTATGCACCTCGATCCATATCCATTTCAAATCGGTAAAGCTTTTTATTCGTGTTAACGAAAGTTTTGGGAGTACTTTGAATGCAACCGCGGTATCCACCAAGGGACCCTCTTTTACCATTTTTCTTTTTTTCTTACTGAAGATGTGCTTAATATGTTACATGGCTGAAAAATCAGGTTCTACAATCTTGGAAGGTCCAAGAATATGTTCTACAATCTACATATGCTTTAATTTTTTTTCACAACAGATAAAATAAAAAGACTAACAAACCTAATTAAGTTATTGGACCTCTGTAGTAAAGTCTAATAGCAATTTGTTAGGAGAGATAAAAGTAGGCTTTTCTTGAAATTTGTTAGGAGAGATAAAAGTAGACTTTTCTTGAAATGTAATAACAGAAGAATTATTAACACGATATAAAGAATTATTGGGTAAGAAATGGCTTTATTCCTTCGATTTATCTACAATTTTCATAGGCGCTTCTCCGGCCACACATCTAGCCATTATTGATTTATGAAATTAAAGTTTATAGGTTGGAAAGGTAACACGGTTTTGCTGATGAGTTCAATTGGTGAATTCGGTTATATCATCATTTGATGTATGTTTTTCACATTTATGAATGGGCTCGTTGAATCTTTGATCAAGAACTATATTTGTTCTCGAGACATATATTAGAAACATCATGACTGTTAACTATGTATTTTTTTATTCATAAAAGAGGTTGTGTGTTGAATATGGCCTACATGTATTTGACCGATTTGATATACAAGCTCACATGTATTAATTAAGATATTTAGTTAAATACATATCTAAATATTTAAAATAATAATTAAACTTTAAACATCATTAGCACTATTCAGCATCATAAACTCATCTATATTATCTAAATCTAAGACAAGAAAAGGTGACAGATTGGACCCACATGAACAATACTTTGGACACACCAAATAAAAGTTATGTTTTTAAATCAACTCTTCAAGTTTTAATGTTGTAGATTAACTTAAGCATCAGGAAATCTTTTACAAGTACCTCATAACCAAAGACCGTAGACTAACACGTCAAAAGTCAACGTGTCGATAATTCCTTCTCAATCCATACAATAATAGTTTGGACCTAGTTAACATCAATCAAACCATATCTCTGAAGTTGGCTAAAGACTTTTATTACCAATTTGCTATAACACTAGTTGGGAAATGTTGATGAGATCTAGGTTTTTTGACAAAGAAAAAAGGGATATGTATAAACTATTTCATCTTCTACTTGACCTAGGATATCCAAATATTATTAAGATGGTTATATCACATAAGATACTTGTAATAATATTTGATAGAACTATAATATTTGTCATCCCACTTATATATAATATTGCTTGTTATTTTGTTAATAATCCCAACAACACTATTATTTGGGGCAAGTGTTCCTCCTTATAGATTATTTATTTTGTGATAGATTAACCTCAACTGTATGTCAAACAAATGAAAGGTTGAGAACTCATGTTATGTCATTATATTAATTACTATAATAAAAATTAAAGGGAAAATGTAGTTTAGATTGACCTCTATTTTTTTTTTTTTGTTATACTAAATTAAGTATTGTATTTATGCACATATTGAGTGAGTCTTATTAACAAGTTTCCTCAACTTGTTTGTTTGTTTGATATTTAATGCAGATGGTTAAACATTAAATCTTGAATTGCTCATGAATTATGGAAATTTATCTTCCTGGATAAATGGGGTTTCACTTCAATCACAAAAGTGAAAATCACATATTGCATGATTGATTATGATGGAGTTTGTAACCTTATGTAGTTATAGACTAAAGTTGGATGACTATATGTCATTACCTGAATAAGATACATTAAGATTTTGGAAAGATATGTGATCACTTATTTATCTTTGATATAATGAAGAGTTATACAATATAAGAACTTGACACGAAGAAATATTAAACATTCATACTATGTCAAAAACAACAATAAATTTTGAAGAAGGGATGGACAATCATTTAAAAGACATGGTACGCGATCTTGGTGAAGAAAATGTTGCATGGAAATAACTTAGGTCAAAATAAAACTTGTTTCTCATTTTAGTATAATAGGAAAGCTATTTCAGTGAATATGACTACTATATCATGTAATAGATGACAAACATTATTTAGGTGAGTATTACAGACTCCTAAACAGAGATAACACATTTCAACATTTGCTATAGTGTATTATACTATTATTTATGACTACGTATGACTCAAATGTTGAGGTCTTTAATGATCAATTCCCTTGTTTCATTATGATATCCAACAAATAGTACAACAATTGATAATCTCTTTTCTTTGACACAGATAGTGTAGTTAATCTTATTTTCTTGATTAACTAATTTTTAATTTAAATTATATATTTTTTATGAACTTTCTAGTGAAATGTACATTATCTAACATAAATTTTAGATATTTTTTTTTCCTTTTCAAATATCTATTCATGTCAACAAGTTTATGGTCCACCAGAAATAAGCAATATTTTTACTTTGAATATTATGTTCAACGTAAATCTACATTTCTCATATCCACATTGAACATCGTACCTTAAAAAAAAACTTCTATATGTATTTAATTGAATATATAAGTAGTTAATATTTTCCTTGAGAAAAACTTAATTACAGAGGAAGATTTAAAAAAAAAAAAAACCGTTGTTTTAATATTTTTCTTATGATTTTAATATTATTTCAACGGTTTAACTTAATTCTTTGTCACATATAATTTATTGTTTTCAGTTTTTAAATTTTTAAACGCAAATTAGAATATATTTTAAGACAGTTAATAATTAAAATTATAAATATATAATAATATAATTATTTATTATAAATCTAAAATGTAGTAAAGACCAATAAAAGTAATAAGGATATATATGGTAATTAATATGGTTTGTGAGTATGTCAACGCGGGCTACACTTTTCCAGCTAATATTGTTTGAGTTAAGTGGGACTAAAAAATCATGAATACCAGTATAAGTTAAAATTAAATCTGATTCATTGAAAATTCACTTCACTCGAATAAGACTCATGGTAATCAGAGTTGGCTCACCATGATAAAAAATTAAAAAATAAAATATTCTAACATAATTAAAAGAATCGGGTGAGAAAAAATATATACAGTCCAGTCTCCTTTCTAACTCTTTTTTTTTTTTTCTCATTTATTTACCCTTAAAATCAAAATCAAAATCTATTAATTTTGGAGTTCTTTTATCAAAAATATTATTACTATATAATATTAATTTTAATTTTTTATTACTTAATCTTTCATTGTTATTAGTTAAATCTTTTTATTGTAAATGATAAAGAAGATATTTTACGAGATGAATATGTTTTGGAGTTTTCTATTCTGAGACTTTAACTAATACAGAAGCACAAGAAACATCAATGAGTTGCTATTAGATAATACTTTATATTTTTTTTAGTTGAATTGTATTTTTAATTTAAGATAATTTTGAGTTGTATTTGTTTATTTGAAATTTAAATTATAAGAAGAATATAATGGATTGAATTTTGAAATTATTTAGATTTTATTTAGATATTATTTTAAAATTATTATTTAATATCTGTGTTTGGTATGCATATCCTAAGATAATATTTATAGTTATCATTTATCCCTATTATATGTATTAATATATGTTAGAGTGACTATGTGTATATATTAATATAATCTTTTTGTGTCATAATTATTATAATAAATTAGAATTTACTTTTAGTTTTTATATTATAAAATAGTACATTGAGAAAAACTAAGAAGCTGTAAATTTTTGAAAATTAAGTGAATCTGGATCGATCGGGTAAGACTTACATCAAATATAGATCACTAATGAATGAGTTGGTCCACCAGGTGGACCTTCTATTAGTGGACCTACCTAGTAGTGTGATTTGGCAATTTTAATTTGTAAAATATTTTTATAATTCTAAAATTAAAAAACATGTGTGCTTGTACCAATGTATCTGTTTTTTAATATAAATAATCCAGTTTTAAGAAAATATAATTTTAAAGAATGGTTTAAAATTATATATATGTGTGTTATAAAGATGGTTTAAAAAACAACTTTTTATAAAAAAGATAAAATTATCAAACAAAAAATAACACTAAATATGGCTAAAAATGTATTATAGATTCTTAAAAATAATCATTATATTAACTTACACAATATTTTTTACAGTATGTAGCATTTGGGTGACAAATGTCGTGGATAAGAATGGTATTGGTGCATGTTTCAAAAGCAGAAAACAACAAAAGGAAAAAGGAAACTGCTCTGGCTACGTTAGAGTGAGCGTTCACTTATCTTAATGATTCTAGAGTCATACATACACGTTGCAAATGCTTTGGAAAGTGAGAATGAAGGTTTAGAAAGGATACCAAACAGACACTGATCATTGTAATCTGTCGGAACATTGTACTTTTCTAATCAAGGGTGGCAAAGCGAAATAGAATCGTACTCTTCTTTTCTCTTCAGAGGTAAAATACTGCTTTGGTTTCTGTTCTATACGTAGATCTCAATCCCTAACTTCCTACGTTTTACAAAATAAGAACAGCAATTTGTGCTTTCTATTTATTTAATTATATTTTGCTGATAAAAAAAATAATTATTAATATTTTTTTTGTGCAGCTTTTCCGATCTTCGAAAACAAGCACTGTTGTACATCAACCGATTTAGATCCTGGACGAAAATTCTTCTTAGAGCTGCTGAGACTCTTACATGCATTAGTAAGAACAGTTAAGTAGGCGCAAACTCATTTTGAAAATTTTCAATGCATGTAGTTATTTTACCCCTGTTATGATAAGAGTTCAAATCGTTTACACATAGATCAAACTAAGATGCTAAAATCTTGATTTTTCTTTAAGCACGATCTTGAGCACAGGTTTAATTATAGTCCAGAGTTAGCACCTAGCTAGCTAAGGCTGTTAAATATTTGATGTTATATCTAAGGAACTCAATTATTCTGTTGGGATAAAACTCACAAAAACATAATCATTCACACACCCAAGAGATCCTAGATGGAATATACTTGATTTGACTCTTACTTTTCATATAATGCTTGTCCCATCATAATCTTAAAACTGATTAAAAGATTTGTAATTCAATCTCGACCTTGACACATGTTCACAATGTGTACTCAGTTGCTCTCTTATCTTGCTTTTGATTTAACTGATCCTTCCTTTATACAAAACTAGATTCATGGCTCCATCTTAAATGAGAACAACTCTACATTGACTGTTCCATCTTTCTACTAACTTTTGTTAAGATTTTTGTTTTCCCAAGAGTGAAGAAATACAAACTTCTTTGACTTTCCATTTACTTTTATTCATTTGAATATTTAATTTTTTTTTTCAACATTTTTCCCTCGATTAAAATTTTTAATAAACACTTCATAAAAAAATATCTTCTTCTCAAATTAACTCTCATTGTTAAATTCAAACCTCACATTTGAAAAGCATGATGACTCCATCTTTTCTTCTCACATTCCCTGTTCCTTCAATCTTCAACCTACAAGAAATGGTAAAACTCAATTTTAGTCTTGAAAGTGCCAAACATCGTTCCATCTCTAACGAATGCGCTTAGAAGCTGCAAAATTCTCTACTCATTTTGATTTAGCAACCTTCTTAGTTGTTGTCAAATGCAAATTTCATCATGTTTAATGCTTTTGAGCATGTTAACCCAAAAGGCTTCATCATCTTCGTTGATAATTATTATTCTTTTAAAGTCCTCTCATTTGTGTGTATCTTGCTTGCATATAAATTTTCTTTTTAGAATAGTGTCAATGACATCTTATTCACATTTTATTGATCACATGATTGATTTGAATCTTTTTCTGCACCACTAATTTTGAAACTTTTTCTTAGAAAAACTAGTGCATAACTTTTATATTTTTTTTAACTATCAAAAATAAATAAAATTAAGAAGCACATTTTAGGAATGCACCAATCCTTATATGCTTAATAAAACCAAAAGTAACCTCAGTTCACCTTTAGCCACCAGAATATTATCTTCATATGAATACCCTCGTTCTCTTATTTTTTCTTTAGAACAACAGTCACCTAGTCCAACCTCAATGTTGTCCTTCCTATAAGCAACTTGAACCACAGGAACCTGGTAAAGGAGGCCAACATATACTCCTCATCACAGATTTGCAATCAACAATTGCATAAGCTGATTTTGGGAGCAAGAGCTAATCAAATTGTACTCACAATTCTCAAGTTGACTTTTCATCTTCCAAAGCCCTACAAAATCATAAAATTTATTTCTCCATTAAACTTTTGTCACTCCTCACATTGTTGGAAAAGAAAAACCCCAAAAAAAAAAAACGAAATCACCCACACAGGCCAAAAATCTTAGTTTGACACCACAAACATTAACTAAGACCATCTCAAAAGTATTTCAGAAGTACTCAGACTCACTCATACTTACTCTTTTCACTTGTTTTTTTATAGAAAAATTCTTCTCCTTCGATGATCCCTTTATATATTGGAATAAATTTACTTCATTATGAATGAGACTCGCCTTTACTAATCTTCATTATGTTAGTAAATTCTCCACAAGTTAAGAAACATACTCATTTTGACTTTTCAGTTATTTTAAATTTTTTGAAAATCTCATTGTTTTTTCAACAAATTCAAACCACGAATATATTAGTTTGAGGTGTTTCAATTTTATTAATTATTTGGGTTTTTCCTTAAGCATTATAACAAATTAAATAAAGGATTAGAATGATAATATTATAAGTTTAGTGTGTAATGAATTAATACAAACTATAACTCGAAATGTTATTTAGTGCCAAAATTTTAGACCAAAGTTGTTAAACATAATTTATAATAACTGAACAAAATTAATAATATTTACAAAATAAAATAGTAAATGATAAGATGCAACCTTTCAAAACCCAATTTTTAATCTAAAACCTACAATTACTAAGAAATTTATTAAATAAAAAACTTATTTATAGAAAAAAAAAATCAATCATTGTATAGACTGATTTATAAACTAGTTCAAACATTAAGGATTATTATTATTGTTATTATTATTATTATTTAAATTATGTAATAGTATCATTAAATAATTTCTTTAACTGGTAATTAAAGTCTCTAAAAATAGCAGCAAAGTTTTAACTATTTTAAATTTAAATTCTAGTTTTAGTCTTTATTTACTTTAGTGACTAATTATTAAAATTTAAATATTGTTAATTTGTTTTAGATAAAGAGATTAACAAGAGCTCAAAAAACATAGCTACTTATAGATTTCAGAAGAGGAATGCAAGCTACCGATACCATACATAGAGATTATATATATATATATATATATATATTGATTCATTTGGTTGAATATATTTGATTAATTTTCATCAACCCAAAACTTGAATACTAATGAAACATAAAATTTGTTTCAGCAAAAGACTAATATAAATAGAATAAATATAAATGAGAAGTATTTGGAGTCTTTCAACTCATATATAGTAGAAAATGAAAGCAAAAGGGAGGATTAATTCGGACCTATTGAACACAATCTCCAGTTCTTAACCCTGCATTTTCCAGCCCCACCCTTGACTATATAATACAGTTTCAAAAACTTTACATTCTCCAAGCCAAGGTGCACATTATCAATGCCCCAAAATTGTTACTGGTTTGTGTCCCTCATATGAAGAGGTAAATGTAAGAGTTTTAAAATGGGCTTCCCCACATCAATTCTTCAACGTCCCAGTAAACCTGCCACCTCCACTAGAAATGTGAGCTTTCTGTTTCCCCTAATTCAATAAGGTGTAGATATATGCAATTGTGTATTAGTACACAAGTTGTTCAAAATATATTTTAATAAATTGAGAGTACTATTAGTTACATCTCCACAGCACGATTAACAACAATAATTTATACAAAAAAAATTAACAAAATAGATAAATAATAAAAGAGTTTAGAGAACTAGTCTAATACTTCTAAATAAATCTAGGGAAAATGTCCTATTATTACTTAAGGTAACCGCATTAAACTGTTGATTTTAAATTATTTTTCTCCTTTAGTGTGACTATAATTATAGTTACTAAGTTTTATTTTTTCCACAAACTTATAGAGGTCATGCTTTACTTCCAGTTCAGGGGACACACTGAAATTAGAAAGTTCAATTCGTAAGTACCTGAGGGTTTTACATGTACACATAGATGATAGTTTAAATCCTTGTAAAAGATAATACCTATTAAAACAGAATTTAAGGGATTTCAATATATTTAATTCTGCTTTAATATCTTAAGGAGAATATGTTGGTTGTGCAGCTGAATATTTTTTGGATTTAAGCTCGTTGGCTATGAGATCACATTTATCTAGGGCTATAGGAAAAACATCCCGTGTTATATTTAAAAGGAGAGGATAAAAGGACAGGGATTTTAATGAAGGAAAAAAAAAATGAAAGGAAGGAAGGAAGAAAAATAATAGTAATCTTAACCATATTAAAACTATCCATGCCCTAACCACATGGCAAATTTTCCAGTGTTCATTTGCTGCTTTTCTTTCAATCCCTAACTTTTACAATTCTTTGCTTCATCTTTATTTTCTAAAGAAACAGATCAATTTTGTTTTGGCAGGTTGGTGTTTATTCAAATTCACTGTTACTTTACTGAGAGCAATTTTCATTTTGTTCTCTTTAGGATTTCTCGTTGTTATTATAAACAAGAAAGCGAGAAAAAGATGTTTCCATTTCTTCAGCCTACTGTTGCTACTGCTGAAGGATCCTCAGATTTGCGTCATCAGATGGATGAGAGGAACAAAGAGTCTCATACCTATGAGGGAGTTCGAAAGTACATATACAGTACTCCGTTTATAGTCTGCATTAACTATATTCTTAATGAATTTGACTATGAAACTGGCTAATATGGGTTTTATGTGAACTCAGACTCACGGATACATCATTTTTTATAGCTGAAGTACGTGAGAATGATGAAACCAAGAGCGACCAAATAAGTAATTTTTTATGTACATTAATTCAGAATTTCCATTTCCTTATATATTCTACACATAAGTTGATTGGGGAAATCTGATAAGTTAAAAATTCTAATGTTATTTTACCTGTATCTTGCAGTATATCTTGGTGAGTGAAGCAACATGTTCAAGTTTTATGACTTCAAAAGGGGAAGTACAATGATTAATGCAACTGTTATAACTTGAACTACGGTTTATGAATGGGAACATTTCAATAAATTGCAAGTTGATGAAAATGTGTTTTTATATTTGCACTAATCTTAACAAACATTTTTTTATGGGAAAAAAAAGTAACTTTATTATTTTCTCCTATTGCAATATTATTGCTATATGACTTAATAGCTGGTCATGAAAATACTTTTCCTTTCTAAATGTGGTACATTATGAAAATATATATATATTATTTGTACGTGCATGTGGGTGTTTCGACTAATAAATAATTTGAGCAGGTCAATTTGACAATGAGGTAAATGCAGCCAGAGCTCATGACTTGGTGGCTCTGAAACTTGGAGGATCCGGTGTTAAAACAAACTTTCCAGTAAGCTACGTTTCTATTAGTTGATAATTCTGTTAACTTTGAATGAACCATGCAATGTGAGAGATGAATCCATGCACATAGCTATTTCATTTTAGACTAAACTTGTTTTTTATGCATCATATATTGTCCAACATTATCTTTTGTTGTTCCAGGAAAGTCAATACAAGACAGTACTGGAGGCTATAACTGATATGTCAAAAACGGAAGTTGTGGATTCTGTCAGAATGTAATATCAGAAAGAACTCCTCAGTGAACCACTTAAACTCCTAGTTTCCTTGGTTCTCAATTCAATCATTTTCATTTTCCCTACTAAATAACGTATATTGATCAGTGCAAATTATTTTGTATCCCTGTATATAGGTTAAGTTTCAGTTTTACGAAGTCCATTTCCGTGTATCGTGGAGTCTCCAGGTATACACAAAAATATAGCTAGTTGTCTTCATTTCTAGCTATATATCCATCTCTTTCACTCACTTGTACTTATTTTTAATCAGAGATTTCTCTACTGGGAAATGGCAAGCAGATTTTGACAAAGGCAAAGAGAACCACATCTTCCTTGGATTATTTGGTAAAGTCTTTTATGTGTTTCATAGGCGTATTCTATATAGTATTTTTTTAAAGTATTATTCAAGCTGTTTAAAGCATTGATCAGTTTCTGAGTTTTTAATTATATAAACAGACACAGAAAAGGAAGCAGCTAGGGCTTATGATGTTGAGAGCATAAGGTTGAAAGGGCTGAACGCCATTACTAATTTCAGTATCGGGTCTTATAATGTTGGTGCCATTTTGCTTGGAGAAACTGATCATGAAAAAGTGATAAAACAGTCAAAAGTCACTGTCCCTGTGGAAGCAATGCAGCATTTTGAAGTATTTCAGAACATTACTGGCCAAGGCTCCTCCTCAAGAATGTTATATGGTAGTGCAGGCAATGTGAACAGGGTGGGGGTGCAAGAAGTTCAGGTGCCATTAATGTCAGGAAACGCAGAAGATCAGGCAAATTCTGTGACATTGGCCTCATTACAAGGAAATAATGTGCCCTTACAAAGAGAAAGTGACACTACAAGAAATGTGGTCCATAGAAGTGAAGAGGATTCTGGTGAGAGAAGCACGGCCAGGCAAAGGTTCAATGCTTATAAGAAATTCATTAAGAGGCCAAGACCAAGTTGAAGTTGAGTATGTTAGTGGACAAGTTCGGAATTCAGACTGTAATTTGGAGTATTAACTAAATTTCAATGTTGAACAGGTTTCTCTGTCAAACAATTTGTTGAAGTTAAACTTTAATAGCACACTACAGTAGTGCAATATCTGGTAAGAGCTTGCATGCATTGCATGCTCTTTTTATGTTTGGCTTGAAAATTATACTTTTTGGTTTTAATCTTAATATATATACATACATATACATATATATATATATATATATATATATATATATATATATATATATATATATATATATATATATATATATATATATATATTTAGTAGTATATGGGCACCTGGTGATCCTGTGATTCTTCAAGCGTGCGTGTCATGTTTAATATTTATTTTCAAACTATAAAATTATTTTTTTTTTCATACAAGTTTTCGTTATTTAGTGGAATTTTGCTTCCCATCTATGGTAAGATACTAGCTAAAGCTTAATTTCTTGCTGTATTAGGATTTCTTTGGTATTTTACTTAAGTTGTTCTTGGAATGAAGCGTGTAAAATTTTCCTTCCTTTGGAAATTTTGTATGATCAATAGAAAACCAAATATTGATTTTGTAGTGTTAGAAATAAATTGATTATTATCGTTATTTGGGAAAAAATTTCCTCATTCAGGTTTATGTTAACATATGACAAGTTTCGAGTTAATCTCACATTTAATTTGTTTATACATTGAAAAATTCAATGAAAGACAAAAATATGAAAGTAACCAATTAAGATAAATTTCCATCAACTTTCACACTTACACTAAATTTATTTTGGGTGATTCAAAAGAGAAAGATTTGTGAGGGATATCCAGTACTTTTCTTCTTTGTTTGAAGAGATATTAAAAATAAGAAGTCGTAAAAATTCATGGCCCGCCAAATTACAATTCCTCTCATTTTAGTTATGATTTGAGATGGAAATTGTACATTTAGTATGCTTAAATATTAAATATTTTTTATAAGATAATTTGTCATTAAATAATTATAATAATAGTAAATATTTTTTACATTTTAATTAAATTTGAATTAGTTTTTATATAAATTTGAATTAAAATTGAGTACTAGAAATTTTCAATTTTTTTATTTATGATAAGTTAACTGTTAGTCTTTTTTTGGAAAGTGTACCTATCTATATAATTGCACTTATAGAATGTTGTGTCTCCTGGGGACTGAAAAGTTTATAGAAATTTTATTATCTTGATTAAAAGTTATTTATAGGCTTATGTGCATACATAATGGTTTGTATAATATAGTGATAAAAGTGAAGTATAAAATATGGCAAAATAAATAATGGTAAATAACACTAAGAAAGGTTATTGATATTGGATTTCTTTGTTGACAATTCTGTAACCTATATACATATATCTTTCAATCATCTAATTTACTCAATTCAAATTGCCAATTCAAGACATTGATATTCAATAATCAAAGAACTTTAACCAGTGATCAATTTCATGATGATCAAATTAATGTTCTTGCATTAATTTCAGAATTTACAGAGATCAATGACTCAGAAACTGTTCCCACAATTTTGTGTCATTACATTATTTGATTTTTATCCAAAATTAAACAGCGTTTTCCAATGCCAATCAAACTTCAAATGTAAAATATAATGAAAATCATGGAAACTAGAAGATTAAATATATATAAATATATATATTGAAATTATCACAAATATTCTAAAATAATTAACGAGTATATATGAGACAAAGCACTTTAGTTCCGAACTCGATAATGGAGGATTTTCATTATATTTTTCTTTTACTAATTGTATACTCGTTAATTATTTTAGGATATTGGTGATAATTTGAAATATATATATATATATATATATATATATATATTTGTGTTAAATTTTTTTATTCGGCCTCCATTAAAATCTTCCATATTTGTCCTTATGCAAGTTTTCTTTATCCTATTCTTAGTTTTCTAGTCGTGGTAAACCACCACTTAAAAGACAAAAGAGTTAAAAAGCATAAAAAATGTTTATATATTTCATTTTAGTCTATTCTAAATTTTAATTTCTTTATTTAATTACTCATAATTAATATTTATAGTTTCCAAATTGTTAAAATTAAGTCTTTCTATCTCAAAATTTCATCTAGTAATAATTAGTATAAAGGTGATATAAGTGTGATACATCATAAATTGATTTGCAAAAAATATATAAACACATCAACCGAAATAAATAAATAAAATGTACAAGATGTAACAATAACTCGTTTGTTGTTTTTATTTTATTTAAATTTGTTATATATTTTTCCTCTCCTAATTTATCCAAATAAATAGTACATCTTTATTAATTATTAGAATAAATTTTGGGGTGAGTGATTCAGTTTAAACAATTAGGAATTATAGAAACTACATATTAATAATTAAAAATATATATGAACTAAAATAAAAAAAATTAAAAGAATAATTTAAAAAATTTAGATTACTTTTTGCTCGTGAAGTTCCGTGACTTCAATTGGGCTCATTTTACACTAGATTCGGCCCAAAGCACCGTGCGTTGCTCAGTCTAAGAATACAGACGGATTCTTCTTGCACCTTGGTGATCTCACCCTCCACCTCCATAATTTTCTAAATGACAGAAATGACCTTATTAAAATTACAAAATAGATACAGCGAAATTTGAGAATAAAAGACAGCGCAATGTATTATCGGTGGAGTGATATTTGATGCGTAATTATTGAAGATTTTATGGTAGTCGTCCATTGTCGGTAGTGATTCATGTAGTGGTTAGATTGTTTGTGGACGGTCCAACCAATATAGTATTCTTTTCTACAAATAGAAATGTCACACGAATTCGTTTATGTGAAGAGATACACCAACAGTAATAATAAATCTAACACAAGCCGATAAAGGGATAAAAAACGCCTGTAACAAAAGTGCAGGAATGCTGCTATGAAGTGAAGGGCATAATTAAAATATAATATTATACATTAATAATAATTTAGACATTTCAATTTTTCTGTGGAGATGCAGCATGAGACCATAGAGGCAAGAAGCCGTAAAAGAATACAAGGTTTTTTCTAAAAAATAAAAAGGCTAATAGTTAGAACCAAGTACAACAACAAACCCAAAAACCCTAAGAATATATTTGAAAATTTATTTTAATTATTTTATTGGACTAAGCTACAAAATTTATTTCATACTACTTACTGTTACTTTTACTTTTTAATAAAAGTATTTGATCCTTTTCTATAATTTTATATGAACTAATTTTCAACCATTATTTTACCAAGTACCCCAATACATAAATGAACTCTATAATTTTTAACTAAAACATAACTTTCAATTAATTTCCAAATACAAGTTCAAGTGTGCTATCTGTAATACGTAATAAAGGTTTTATGAAGTGCATTTAAGTTGCCAAAACTAACATGGAAAAGTTGTTCAAAAGATACTGGAAACACAAACCAAAAATACGATGCCTTTACCACAAAAAGAGCTTAAAACTTAGGAAATTGTAAAATTTTGTATACTCATTATAAAAACAAATATTAAAATTTTCTATTACAAATGTATCTTGCATGCTAATAATAAAACAGAGAAATGTAACACTGAGCAGAAGAAATTCTTTAATGCTACACTATTATGACTTGCTTTTCATATATACAAAAAACAAAAGTGCAGGCTTATAAACTATGCTGTTGATGAGCATTCTCAAAGTATCCAAATCTTTCTATTCCACTTCTTGTCAATTTTCACAATTCCTTGGTGCTAAATATCCACACATGTGGAACTTACAAGGCTCACATCGACCAAACTTCACGTAGGAGTTGGTATCTAGCATTTGTGGTGGAGTGACCCCCTTGTTCTTTGTGATTACCTTTTCCAGTATGAGTGAGTGATGGAGATGAAGGAAGCTTATCAATAATGGATGTAAGAGGGCAATCAAGTTCATCTAGCTCTTCATCACTGGTGTATCCTCTCCTCTGAACAGATGATACATTTCTTGCCAAGTGAGACTTTCCTCCAGCCTCTGCAACTTTCTCTGCCACATTAGCAGTGGAGGGAGGCATGTACACAACAGGAGATGCCACATAGGGGAAGCTTCTTACAGCTTCTGATGACAATCTTCGCTCTATAATAGTCTGAAGATCAAGTATACAAATTCAATAAATTAGTTTCCAAAAATACAACACTTAATTTGTTATTTCCTTGCTAATGTTTTTGAAGTGAGAGTGTAATTTGAGAAACCAAAATTTAATGTTCATTCAATTCTCCTAGACCAACACTTAAATTCGTTCAAGTTGGTAAATCTAGCAACAAATTGATGCATCCTCATAAACAGCTTAAAAATGAAAGTGATGTATGGTATACCTCTGCGTTCAGGGCCTCCAAGACAGTTCCTGGAACAAAGTCTGGACAGAACTCATCTGGAGTGAAGTTGCAGAGAACCCGAATAACCAATGAAAGACTGATGGATGGACACACCTATAAGCATAACAATAAAACATAGGGAATAAAGACAATGACAAACCAATAAAATGTGAAACTGATATGTAGCAAAAGAAAAGGGTACGTAATCCAGAAACTAACCTCCTGTCTTATTTTTCTATCTATAAGCATGTCTTTAGGTAGCATCAAAAGGTCACTCAAGTCGTTTAGGAGAACAAAAGATTTAGGTTCACCATCCCCACCATGCTTTTCATCATTCTCACTGTTGTTCTGATCTTCTGGTGGACAATCTTCAACATCCATGCCAAACATGTCAGTAAGCCATCTAGACCAATTGCCAACCTGCAGTTCAAGTAGCTCTTACATAAGCATAAACACATAAACTAAACTTCCTATATATGATGAATCCTTAGTACTGCGTAATAGTCACTTGATTCATGCCAACTATGCAATACTATCATTCATTTCCATTACACCACTTTTAAGGGCTTTGGACATTACCACAAGAACAAGATCAATAATAGCTCAAGGAATCTGAAAAGTATAAAATCACAAAAGCATACACAACATGATATCATCTAGGCAGATGAGTTTTTAAGATCACGTATTAATATAAAGGGGGCTCAATACTCTAGATATATCATGACCAGTCACCATGATTTTTTTTTTTCACTGAAAAAAAATATATACAAAGCAATCTACTAATGCTAATTAAATCAGATGAACTGGTAAACCGAAACAGTACACTGTACACATCAGAAACAATTTTTCTTATACATTACAAGCTTTAGTTTCTCTTCTTTTTTTGTGTGTCTACAAGCTTTAGTTTCAACACAAGCAGATTGTCCAAGTTATATAAACTAAACACGCTCAGCAAAGTTGGTTTTCTTAATTACACAAGCAACTTTTTTCAAAACCGTCCCTCAAAGAAACTGACATGCTATTGAAGATGAAAGCTGCTACATTAGAAATTCAAATATTCAAATTTAACTAGACAACGTGTGAAAACCAAGCAGTAACAAAAAGGGCAATATACATACAGAATTTTTTAGCTGTGCACCGGACCCAAAACTTAAATCCCCAGCCGGAATTGGCAAAACCTTTGAATCCACAATAGGGTCTGAGATAGGATCAGTTGGGATCTCAAGGGCAGACTCCCGAAGAATAGCATTGAACATAGCAATATCTAGTCTAGCTATGCATTGTTCCATTACCTGGTGAAAGAATTAAAATCTACTTAATCCTGACCAAAAGAAAGGGAGATTATAAACAATGCAAGAATGAAAGGTTATCATTGATAGTAAAAAAGCACACCATTCTAGCCAATACGGGCAAACAACCACACTCATGTCCTCCTGCTCGAACAGGACAGAGTCGTTGAAAGGCATCTTGGAAAGCATTTCTCCAAAGATTGATGGAAAAATTTCCTTGATTGTGATCACCCAGAGCAGGTCCCATCAGCTTCCCAATAGATTTGTTTGAAGAGTCCCCAACTGGAGACTGCATATAGGGAGTCAAAGCCTGAAAACATAGCATGCTTCTCAAGTTATAAAAAAGCTTCCAAGAATAATACTAGAGATCTACTGAGTCAATAGTTCCTAAGAGTATATGAATTATCAAATTTACTAATGATAATTCGACAGTAGAACATACTAAATAATAGTATTGATAATGATTCATTCATATTTGGAATTAAACTAGTAGATATATTAAAGAATAAGATGGTTGGAATAGCCACTGTGCTCCTCCCCACAGTACTGGACAATATGTAAGAATGATTATTTTGTTATATTAGTGAAATGCATCAATTATCTAACACAGGAGACAGCATCTACCTGCCACCACACTGACTCCACTATCCGAGAAAAGATCCATGATTCTACTCTTTCTAAAGCAAAGGTAAAGGTTCCTGTCTCTTGCCAATCCTCAACGAGAGGCATGAAACCACTTCCTGGTTTACCATTGGAGCTACTTTTCCCTTTCAGTGCAATATACTTCCCATCATTTCTCTTGCCAGCCCCATTTGACTCGGCCAACTTTTTAAGGGGACTAGCTTGACATGAATTCCCAAACGCTTGTGAAATTATCTCTCTCAGCACAACGGTATTCGACAACCAGAAAGTTAATCTAAAACACAAACGAAGAAGAAAATATTTATTGTCCATGCTCAAATTATTAGTAAACGAACAGAATATTAACAATGAAACAAGCATACCTTGAAACATCATTACCACAAGACTTAGCAACCAAAATGAGGCCAGAAACAGTATTCTTGGCAATTGTGGCTCGCCTTTTTTGGGACCAATGCTTACAAGCATGTATATAGAGCCTAGAAAGGCGCCGAGCTGGTGTGTGCACCTTGTGTCCTGAGCTTCCATGCTCTGGTACGATAGAATAAAGTGACACTTCGAGAGCAGCAACTTCTCTAAGTTCCTCTTCCAGCTTTTCAATTCGTAATTCCATTTCTTCAATTTTTAATTCCACAGCTGCCCCATCCTCATGTTCACCATTTTCTTCAGCATTAATTGTTTCATGACTTTCATATTCATTTCCTATGCTCTGAGCACCATTGGGGGATCCATCCACAATATCAAGTTCCTTGACCTCTTGAACAGGTTTTTCATCAACACCTTCAGAAGAATCTGACGAAACATTTACAGGAACTTTCACAGTCTTAGAATTGGTTGAGGAAGAAGTACTTTTGTTTGCCACTTTGGAGGGCCCTTGATTTGAGTTCACAGGTTTCTTTTGATTGCTATGTGATACCTTTGATTGCAATTTATTTGCTTTTCTATCATATCTCTCCTTTGAACCACGGTTGTTTTCTGGAGGATTCACTCTAACCTTACTTTTAGGATCTTTTGAAGCCACTTCTGTTCTCTCATCCTCATTTGTGAAAGAATCACCTTGTGAAGATACTGAATCCTTTACTGTCTCAGCATCTGATACTTCTTCATTCCCTTCCTTTTGCTCTTTCTCCAAATCAGTGGAATGATCATCAGCCACTTCATTTTTGTTTTCACTAGCAACCATTTCATTAACCTTCATCTCGGCAAGTGCCTCCTCAGACCTGTTGACATCGTCCAGGTAATGTATAACCACATTTTCATAGGTTTCTGAATTCTCTGAGGCAGTGTTGGAATCACTTATAGTATTATTTGCAGTTGGTCTACTATCATGGAGTGTCTTAGATTCAATTCCTTTTTCATTCATTTTTTTGGAAGAATTATCTTGATGCAATTTATTCTCTCTCCTTTCGGTTTTTCTTGAACCCTTTGGCTGACTATTTCTTGAAGCTTTTCTCTTCTCAGTTTCTTTCATGCTTTCAAATTCCTTCAAATATCAATCAAATGAAGATGCTGTGACAGGGGGAAATTATAGCAGTAACTAACCTTAGCAATCTCGTTAAGCGCTAGTTCCCAAATCCTATAGTCTGTAATCATTAACAATACCTACACCACAGAATAGTGCTTCGGCTTCCACCACCAGAGAAGTGCGTTCAGAACCTCTTTGTTTTCCAAGGAGACTAAAACAGCTAGTATCTACCTGCAAAAGTATAGATGAAGTAAGTGACTAGATTTTCAAAGAATAATATTCAATAATCATAAAGGGAAAATCGGTAAAAGAGGCGAGGTGAAGGCATTTTAAGCATTCATCACAATGGGTACCAAAAACTCAAACATATCTATATGAATGCACAAGCCCAAATAGAAAACCCAGAAATATGACAACTGCGGAAAATTCATTCATAAAGCACACAATTTGCAATAATTGAAGGAGAACCAAGTTCAATTTCAGGCCACAAAATTTATGCATAAAAAAATCAAGACCTCGTGTAGAAAGCAACTAATAACAACGACTCTACAAGCGAATGCTGCGGTAGAAATCAAAATGAGAGAATTCAGAAAAAACAAAATGAGTACAAACATAAACAAAATTTCAATAGGCACAGATGCATTAATACGAAATCTTTGATGGGCAATTCTGCATTCATTTGGATCTTGTCCACACTAGTGAAATTGAAGAAAGTTCCTAAAATTGAACAAACATGACGTCATCACTCCTTGATTTTATACTCTCTCCAGGAGCAAGAAATGCTTGTTTTCAGACAAAATAAAAAACAAAAAACAGTTCTTTGTGGTACCAAGTCGAATTAGAATGGAGTGACAGCGACATGGTGGTACACTAGAAATATTCTCAGCCAAAAAGAAAAATAGCCCACCAAAAAAGATGCGGCCACCATGTTAGAACAGAAAACAAAAATAAATAATTAAAAGAATCTCTCAGATCGATTTGCGATAAACCAAGCACTATCAGAGACCTAGAAGAAGAGAGTGAAGAAATTTCCTTCATCACCAACGTTATCACCAACATCAAATATGCTAGCTGGCTATATTCCAATAATTTCAAGACCCCATAAAACAACTGTCACTGATCAGTCTAAAAATCTTGTCTTTTCTTTAACTATTAACTTTGACAACCCAACCCAACTCATCAAGTAAAATTAGCAGTGAAAGCTTACCCATTCAACTACTACATTTCCTTAATTTCCACTAAAAAACGGAAGGAAACTGAAGTTACATCAAACTCACTATTAATAAGCAGAAGAAAAATAATAAATGAAAAACCGAAAACAAAGCAATATTGACTGCATAAGGAGAAGGGTGAATTGGTTTGAATATTATTTGCAGAAAAAAAAAAAAAGAAAAAAAAAGACAACTGTAACCGTACCCAAAAACATTGTACTTGACGTTACTCTGAGACCAAAAACAAAGATGGCAGAATGAGAAACAAAGACAAACAAAAAGGGTATTTCA
>Ga0209700_102162_pt1 | contig 40331 bp, 21 predicted proteins | sample SiratroredBW_FD_187528 | JGI IMG/M metagenome (GOLD analysis project Ga0209700, IMG submission 187528) | Root nodule microbial communities of legume samples collected from California, USA - Siratro red BW (SPAdes) (version 2) | ecosystem: Host-associated > Plants > Roots > Nodule | place: USA...
AGGACATGAAAAGAAAAAAAAAAAAACAATGTTAGGATGAAAATAAATTGTCAAATATACAAAAAAACAAAGTAGAAATTCAGTGTTTTCGGTTTAAAAGAAATTAAAAAAATGAGATAAAAAATTGAAACATGAGTATAAGTAAGAATTAATTTAGGAAATTTTACCATTTTCCAAAATTTATTTCTAAGTTGAACTCAACCTAATAATACCCAGTGCGATAGTATGATGGATTTAAAATACTTTCTTATAATAAATTTCAATATCATTTAAATTTAATTTAATTCTACAAAACTGTTAGCTTGTAAGATGATATTTATATTTACTTATATATTATTATAATTTGACTTTATTTTTAATCTATATAAACATTTTCAACATTCATTTCAAATCATATAAAATATTTGTAAGGATAAAAGTATATATAAAAAATATTTATTACAAGTCATGCACAAAGGACTGTTTTACTGGTCCAAAACTTATCTTTTTGTTTGAAATAAACTTTTTGAATTTAAGTTTGATTTATTATTTTATAAAAATGATCTTATCCTATTTTAACTCTTACGATACTAAAGGGTGAAGATATTTCTTATAAAATAATTTTGACTACAGTTTTTTTTATTTAAAATATAATATATGTTAAAATGTATTGTCAAAGTGGCGGACAATGTCAAAGTATCATTATTATGGGATGTGGTCTTTTTGACCGACACAAATGCTTAGGAAGCATCCCCCAATGTCCATGTATATAAAATGAATTATTTTTATGGTCAAAAATTTTTATGTATGTAAAATAGAATATGAGGTCAGAAGAAGTTGATTTATGATCATATGATTGAATGTACTATGATGATTTAATACAATGTATCTTAAGTTTACACGTTGGAGCTATGGTTGATGATTGAATGTGCTTAAATTTTATATTTAAATTTTTCTTTAATAGAGAAGAAAAGAAATCCAAACATCAAAATTACTATCTCTATAGAAGAAGACTTTTTTTTTTTATTATCAATGAGGAAATTTTTATGATATCTTGAAAAAATTATTTTGTTACCTTAAAAAAAAAAACATTTTAATTGAAATGCGGAATGTTTTCAAACGAGTTATTATAAATGAGTTGTAGTAAATCACATTGAAACAGTGACTAACAATTCATTGGAAAAAGTTTTCTAAAACTTAAATGAAGAAAAGATGAAAAACATGACATAAAACAAAGTATGTATAACATTTGGACTATCATTGTAGAGTGTGGTCTTCTAAGTTCTATAATTGCACCTAATTTTCAAAGTACAGTTTGTTGATGGTGAGTTGAATATTTGAACTTCCTCTCCCAACTCATGTTACACACCGACACATTTTCTTTGATGTTCTTCCACCCCAAAATCAGCCTTTTAAATGGACATCAATCGTGTAACACTTCTTATTATCATCAACTCAACTAATTATAATTAAAGGGTGTTGTTTAATGAAAATTTAAAAGGACATGTAAGTTGAATTGAGCTTAAATATATCAAATAATAATAATTATTGTACTATACTAAACAACTACTTGAAAACACTTTGAGAAAACCAAACTTAAATATAATTTAAGATAACATGATAATGTAAAACAGATATTAATTCAAATGATTAATATAAAATCGTTTTACTAATCACATATAATTCTAGATTTTAATAAATAGTAATTAAGTCTATAATTTTTTTTATAAATATTACTATCTTTATTACACACCTAGTTACATCTATTCTAACTTAAAAGTTAGTTTGTTCTTGCAAGTATCTCCATGGAGACTAAGATTAAATACAAGTTATTGTTCTTGTAACTGTCTCCACGCAAACTAACATCGAAGAAAAACAACAATAATAACATTAAAGCGACTTTTTTTAAAAGTCAAATTGATTCCAAAAAGTAAATTCTTGTCATGAAAATTACAAACAGCTAAAATTTGATTTTTTAAACATATTTTAGAAAAAAACAATACTTAAAAACGTATTTGGGAATAATAAAGCCATAAATTAGTTTTAGAGTATTAATTTAATTATTCATACAATAAAACTAATTTTTTATCATTATAAATTGTACTGTAACATTTATTATTTTTACATTAACTGTGGATGGTCTATATAGGGTGTTGTTCACTTTTCACACCTATATAACACTTATATATATAAGTATCCCGTAAATATTAATGTCAACCTAACGTTTTCCTCTATATAAATGCAAAACGTTATTTTCATATTACTGGTCATGTGAAACATACACTTGTTTTTATTAATAAAATATTATATATTAATAAAATAATAATATATATATTGCTGTTAAATGGAGGTAGAAAGTGAACAGTAACACCATCCTGTATAAATAGCCTTTGAAGGGAAGACAATGCACCATGATCATCAGTTATCTCTATATTCCTAAGAAAACACTCACTCTTTGAATCCTCTTTTGCTCTTTCGCCTTCCATGGAAACCACTGGCAGCATGAACAACACATGCAGCAAGGTTGTCGGAAGCACCCTTGGCCACCACCTTGCGCGGCGTCTGGTTGAAATTGGTGTGAAGGATGTTTTCACCGTCCCTGGAGACTTCAACCTTACCCTTCTCGATTATCTGGTAAGTGAACCTGAGCTTAACCTCATAGGGTGCTGCAACGAGCTCAACGCTGGCTATGGTGCTGATGGCTACGCCAGATACAAAGGTGTGGCTGCCTGTGTGGTTACCTTCAACGTCGGTGGCCTCAGCATTCTGAACGCCGTTGCCGGTGCTTACAGCGAGGATCTTCCGGTGATATGCATCGTCGGAACTCCGAATTCCAACGACTATGGTACGCAAAACATTATTCATCACTCCATTGGGGTGCCAGATTTCAGTCAAGAGCTACGTTGCTTTCAGCCTGTTACTTGTCACCAGGTACAGAAACAAAATGTTCCAATTAAGGAAGGATAACCTAATATATTAACAGTTAATGTTTACTGCATAAAGAAATACTTATATTTTATTTTGTTATCCTTAATATTTTAACAACTTCTTCTCTTTTTTAGGGAAGATAAAATTTAAAAGGAAACGATGATACAATGATACTCCAATAAATTTATACAATTTTACACTCACTATTTTATCTTTTTCTTCTCTCTCTTTTTTCCTCATCATTATAAAAGTTTATTTTTTAATTATCAAATTAACCTTTAAAATGGGTTCTCAAGTGGTTGTTCAAAATTCTTTTTGCCTCGAGTTTCAACTTTAAATACTTTAAAACATATTATACGATTTTTTTCCATCAAATTTTAGTCAATTATACTCCCTTTATTTCTTTCAAAAGTTTATTCTTTTGTCCTTAAATCTAGTCTATTTAATCACTAACTATTGTAACTTCGAAACCTTACTTTCTTTAATAGTTTAAATTTTACTTCCATTAAAAAAATACTCATAAGATGCTTGTTTAAATAAAAGCATGCATCGTCCATATGAGTGGTAGTAGAATTATAATATGTATCATTACTTGTTACTGTAATTTCAGGCTGTAGTAAACAACTTGGAAGATGCACATGAAGCCATTGACACTGCCATTGCAACTGCTCTGAGAGAAAGCAAGCCTGTGTATATCAGCATAGCCAGTAACTTGCCAGCCATCCCTCACCATTCCTTCGTTCATGAGCCTGTCCCATTTTATTTGACTCCCAAGTAATAATAATCAATTAATATTTCGTTTTCTCATAAAAAATTTAACTCATTCATGCAACGTGTTTCTTGTTGGTTTGGTTCTTATTCTTTCCGTTAAAACCTAACACTAGCTCGTGATTTCATGGAAAGGTTGACTGATGAAAGGTGTTTGGAAATTGCGGTGGAAGCGACGGCGGAGTTCTTGAACAAGGCAGTGAAACCAGTGATGGTGGGAGGGCCAAGGTTGCGGATGGCGAGGGCTAGTGATGCTTTCATGAACATGGTAGATGCTTCGGGTTATCCCTTTGCAGTGTTGGCTTCAGCAAAAGGGATGGTGGAAGAACATCATCCCAACTTCATTGGCACTTACTGGGGACAAATCAGCACTCCCTTTTGCGCAGAAATTGTGGATTCTGCAGATGCCTACCTTTTTGCCGGTCCAATATTCAATGACATTATCACTTTAGGGTTCTCACTACCCTTTAAAAAGGAGAAGGCAATTGTGGTGTTGCCTAATCGGGTAATGATCCCAAATGGACCTGCCATTGGGTGTATTTCAATGAAGAACTTCTTTGAAGCACTCACAACACGCCTTAAACGCAACACAACTGCTTTTGACAACTACAAGAGAATCCACGTCCAAGATGGTGCTCCCATTAACCCTAACCCAAAGGAAGAATTAAAGGTCAATGTCTTATTCATGCACATACAGAACATGTTGTCCCGTGACACTGTTGTGATTGCTGAAACAGGAGACGCTTGGTTTACGTGTCAGAAGTTGAAACTACCGCAAGGCTGTGGGTAAGTGATCTGTATATTGAATTAAGAATTCAAGAAAGAGACTAACATATTAGGTTTACAGGTATGAGTGTCAGATGCAGTACGGATCAATAGGTTGGTCAATTGGTGCAACTCTTGGTTATGCGCAGGCTGCTCCACACAAGAGAGTCATTGCTTGTCTTGGTGATGGTAGTTTTCAGGTGATCCAATCTCACTTGCTTTCACTTGTATCATTGACATAGCATTATATATCTCTTTAATTTCTTATATTGAAGAACGGAGAGGTTACAAATTTGTATAATAACATGTCTAACACTTTGGTTTTGAGACTGAGTATAATAACCAGATTGTGAATTTATAAACGATTTAGGTTTGAAACTGGCTTGCAGATGACAGCACAGGAAGTGTCAACAATGTTACGGTGTGGACAAAATTGCATCATCTTTCTAATTAACAATGGCGGATACTCTACAGAGATAAAGATCCATGATGGACCTTACAATGTCATAAAAAACTGGGACTATGCAGGACTGGTGGAAAACATAGACAATGGTGAAGGCAAGTGCTGGACCACCAAGGTGAGTGAGATATTCTTAAAAAAACACTTAGAATTTGGAAACTTCTATGAAACTTTGGAGTTCAATGAAATAAGTTTAAAAGTAATATAAGATTTTAATAATTAAAATGGAGAGATTTATGAAGTTGTAATGGTGTGAAATTATGGATGTATTTGAAGGTGCACTGTGAGGAGGAGCTAACAGAAGCAATAAAGACAGCAATGGAAAGCAAAGAGAAAAGGCTATGTTTCATTGAAGTGATAGTTCACAGAGATGATACAAGCAAGGATTTGGTTCAGTTGGGATCCAGGCTTGCGGCTTTTAGTGGTCGCCCACCTAAGGATGCCTAAGATTGCAAATTAATTGCCAGATCTTAACATATTATTCTATTGTTTAAAATTTATTTACATTTATATTTATTATCACCCAAATATAATGTTTTATCATTAAAAACTGTCATTAGCCCGTTGTTTGGAAAAAAAATTGATTATGACAAATGCTTTTATACTAAGAACGTAGACTGTGGAGGGCTAGGTTCATGTTTACTTCTATGAGTTGTATTAAATAAATAGAAAAGAGCATTGTTTGATAGGTTTGATTTCTCGGTAATTTTCCTCTTTGTATTTTTATTGGTTTGTAATTGGTATTAAGTACAAAGAAAAGGGTGTTTAAGTGGTTTCTTCTATTTGTAATACGGTAGATTTTATTTCTAATTCTACATGTTCAATGTTGTGGTGTGTATTTTTGTTAAGGTTTTGCTTGTTAAAGGGAATTACTCTTATTTAATGCTACTAGTTGGCTAAAAGTAAAGTTTAAAGTGAGAAAATTTCTAGTCACATTTTCTTAAAAAAATAAATATTTGATTACAGATTTTACTACTTAATCATTATTATTGTGAATTTTTTATTATCTGTGGATTTTATTTTCAAAATTTTTATATTTTCGTATTTTATCACCTAAGTGTTTTTTTTTTTTCACGTTTTACAAATTAACACTCACTTTATAAACACATCTTATATAAACAAACCATCGTTATTTTAAGAGGACGAAAAAATAACATTTTTCCGGAGACTCATTACAATGTAAGTACGTAAAAAAAACATAATAGTAATATATGACAAAAACGCTTATGCTATAATATTTTTTGCAAAATGGTAACTTTTAATAATAAAATCTGAGATTAAAAATAAGAAAATTATAACATAATATTAAATTGTCTAGTTTAATCTGAGACATACTTTATTTGTCTTGAATATGAATAAAATAATTACACTAATGAAGAATGCTAGTTAAATAATTACAATAATATTTTTTTTTCTTATCTTTCTTTCCCAAAAAATATTAATGGAAAATTTATTAAGATGAATTTAAATAAGTTTATCCATCTAAAATAATAAAAAAAAATTCAAATATTTTGTTATTTATTGTGATAAAATATTTAAATTTTAAACAAATGTTGTTGCATTTGCAATTTTAGAATATAGTCACTATTTTTTTTTTCTTTTCTGAAGATAAAGAGGTCCGTTTATACATTGCTATTATTAATTATTAATTGTTCATTGTTATTTTTTTAAAATTTATCTGCCTGAGTTTTTATGATTTTAATACATTACTTAATATTAAAACTTATAAGATTACCTACTATCAATATAACCATGACTTTAATCATAATCATATCAATAAATCAGGAATAATTTTTAAAGCACTGATAGCATCTTGTATGGTTGAAGAAAGAAGAAACGTGTTCATATATAAATGGCAGCATTCACAAATATTGCATTTCAGTACTGTAAATCTAAACAACAAAGTGATGAATAAAAGAATAAATATAAATGAGGAAGTGTGGATTTTCAAAACAAATTAAGAGATAGGCAATTTTCCTTCACCCCACATTTGCTTCCTGCAGCCATTGTATTTTTAAAATACCAATCCTACCCTCGAGGTGTAAAAATGGCTTTAGATTTAACATTTTAGAATGAATTTTAGAAGATGTAAAAATGAATTCTAGAATACTTTTTTCGAATACATGTTCCGAAAATCACGTTCCAAAAACATGTTATAGAATTAATTTTCCGTAATTCAAGTATTTTTATCCATCAAATATTTGTCTGAAAATGAAATTTCGTAAGATGTTTGAAATTTCTTTTCTAAAAACGAAAAAGAAAAACTCTGCACCTATACCTTACAGTGACACCTCAAATTATTTTATAGCACGGCACCTCAACCGTTCAACAACACCAAATAAGTTAGAGGGGTACATCTGTCCTTTTCTCTTATTCCTGAGGTGCAGAAAGTAATCGATGGGTGTAGGAAGCAACTGCCTAAGAGTTAAATAGATTTAAATGAGCCTGAGCTCAAAACCAAGCAATAATGAGTAAGCCCAAACACTTCATGCACTGGTAATTCAATAAATGCTGCAATATTATGGTACTATTATCAAACATTGCCCAAATATAACCAACATCACCAGAGAAGCATAATAAATAAAACTTTTAATGCATAAAATATTATTTTATTTAATATTAAGGAAAACTACAGAGTTTATCTTTCTTCAATTTATAGTTTAATCAAATTTACTTCACTAACTACAAAACAATAGAATTCTTTAAAGGTGAATTTTGAGTGTGTGTTATGGCAAAGGAATGTGTGGATGAAAGAGTTGGAAGCAACGCGGCAGAACAAGTACCATGCAATCCTCAAACACTTTTTCTCTTTCTCTTTCAACCATTTTGGCAGTCTTATAAATCAGCAACACCAACCAAAAACAAATTATGAGAATGCACAGTGTTCATGATTCAGCTTGTGCATATAATGGAAAAACATATCTAATTCAGTGGGGAAGTTTTCAATATGGGTTGGCCCAACCAAATCAGATGTGACTTCAAGAATCACATCTACATCTCTATTGGTCGCATTTGTTTTTTTTCCCTCATTTATTTTCAAATGTCCTACACCTTTCTCACCCAAATATAAAACAAAAATGGACAAAACAAATCTTATCAACTAACAAATCTTTAATATTCTTCACTCTTCACTTCAAAACTTCATCCTTTTCACCCAATTCAAACATTCATCCCTTCAAATCAAATATCTTTCACTAACCATACAATCAAACTAATTCCTCATTTTTTCCTTATTATTTTTTTTATCATAAACTAAAAACCATGCAATTTGAGGAATCTATTTCGTGGTGAAAAGCAGCTAAAGTACACCCTAAAGAGACAAACGTGACCCATGTTCATCCAAACTCCAAAATATTTCAAAAAGTTATTGTTTTATAGAAGCTGTAAGTTGTAGAAACACAGTTCGTAAAATCCACAGGGATGCAGAAGTACAGTTTTGTAGTGCACTTATCCTAAGCCAATCATTCATGTGTAATTCCCAAATATACCAAACGGTTATTACAAATCTCAGTTGTTGTGAAAATGCCAATTGTCCATGTTGGTATCAGTACGACAAAACATATGCCACAAATTACACTCATTTTGCCTTCCATTCACGCCACTTGTTTTTCCTTTCACTTTTACTTCTTCAAAATTTATCCTCATTCACAGGGGAAAAGAAACATATGTTTATGCTAACTAAGAGGTTTCTCTTTTTACTTTGACTCTGATTAAACATAGAAAATCCGAATGGTGGGATCATTGGTAATCAATTGGCTATATCGTAAAGCCAAAATCCTGTTACTGCAGACCAATTTTCATGTTCAAAGGTATGAGGTTGTGATGTATGAAATTCAGTAATAAGAAACTGAGCTGAAAAAGAAGAGACATGTATGGTCAGTGGTCACACTGGTGAGGCATAGAGAAACTGAAAACTATGTCTTTAAGCATTGACTTGGAGAGTAGAAATATTCAAAGCTGCAAGAAACACAAACTTAGATTATCATTCACAATAAAACTGACTGTGCCCATTTCACCACAGCCTGTAAGATTCAATTTTTTTGAGAAGAAACCGACAATTTCAACATGACTAATAATTCCAAGTTTCCAACCATCCCATGTGGCTCCCTCCTCCTTTCACTGAATTCTAGTCACTCTGCTCTTTTTCTCTGCCCCCTCTCCTTTCTCAGTTGAAGGTACTGTCCCAACAAAAATCTAGAGCAGTGCATTCTGTGAATCTGGTTTTCAGCATGTGGGAATCTGAGAGTGAGTCAGCGTCAGCACACAAGTATGGGGGTGGACTTCTCACTTCAAGTAACCATGGTGTCAAGACAGAAGGATTTGTACAAAGAGGAAACTCTTGGTATGTCAGATGCATAATTATTACAGAACCTTTTGAAGTTGTTACAATTCTTGTGAATCGAAATTGTAGGACACAGACAGAACATAAGATTGGAAGTTCTGCTAGTATTGTTTGTACTATTAGTTTATCCATTCTATGTCTTGAACAAGCTTCATTTATAGATAGAGCATGAAAGCTGCCTAAAAATATTGTCTCTCCATGCAGGTATGTTGCTACTGATATTCCAAGTGACTTCCTAGTTCAAATTGGAGAAGCTAGCTTCCACTTGCACAAGGTAGCTATCTTATTTTTCTTTCCAATTTCATGATTTCCTTTGTTCTATATCAAGTGATCAGAAATCATTCATTTGCACCATTGAATTTTGTGTTTTTTCTCACTTCTTTGGTGTGAAAGTACCCCTTGGTATCTCGAAGTGGAAAGCTGAGTAGAGTCATATATGAAACGCACGACCCAGATTTGAATAAAATAGTTATGGATGATATCCCTGGTGGGGCAGAGGCTTTTGAGCTTGCGGCCAAGTTCTGCTATGGAGTTGCTGTTGATTTAACAGCAGGCAACATTTCAGGGCTAAGATGTGCTGCAGAGTATCTAGAAATGACTGAGGACCTAGAGGAAGGGAATCTTATATTCAAGGCAGAGGCTTTTCTTAGCTATGTTGTTCTGTCTTCATGGAGAGACTCCATAGTAGTGTTGAAAAGCTGTGAGAAGCTGTCACCATGGGCAGAGAACCTTCAAATTGTTCGCAGATGCAGCGAGTCCATTGCTTGGAAAGCTTGTGCTAATCCCAAAGGGATAAGGTGGTCCTACACTGGAAGACCAGCGAAAATTTCTAGCCCTTCATGGAATGACATGAAGGAATCAAGCCCAAGTAGGAACCAGCAGGTTCCTCCTGATTGGTGGTTTGAAGATGCCTCAATCCTTAGGATTGATCACTTTGTTAGAGTCATCACTGCCATTAAGGTAAAGGGCATGAGATTTGAATTGGTTGGTGCTGCAATAATGCATTATGCAACTAAGTGGCTACCGGGGTTGATCAGTGACATGGCAATCCCAGGTGATGAAGCAAGCAACTGCAGTGTGAGTAACAGTAGTAGTAGTGGTGGCAGTAGTTGGAAAGGGGGACTTCACATGGTTGTGATTGGAACGAAAGAGGACAGTTCAAGCGTTCAAGCTAGGGAGCAAAGGATGATCGTTGAGAGCCTTGTGAGCATTATTCCACCTCAGAAGGACAGTGTCTCGTGCAGTTTCCTTCTTAGGCTCCTGAGAATGGCAATCATGTTAAAGGTTGCACCTGCACTGGTCACTGAATTAGAGAAAAGGGTGGGAATGCAGTTTGAACAGGCTACACTGGCTGATCTTCTGATTCCTTCTTATAGTAAAGGAGAAACTATGTATGATGTGGATCTTGTTCAGAGGCTGTTAGAACATTTTATTGTTCAGGAACAGACTGAAAGTTCGAGTCCTACCAGACAGTCCTTTTCTGATAAACAACATATGGGAATGGGAAGTATCCTAAATGCCAAGGCAAGAGTGGCAAGGCTTGTTGACAGTTATCTTACAGAAGTTTCCAGAGATAGGAACCTTTCCCTCACCAAGTTTCAGGTACTTGCAGAAGCCTTGCCTGAGTCAGCTAGGACCTGTGATGATGGACTTTACAGAGCCATTGATTCCTATCTCAAGGTAATTTCTTAGCAAAATCATATAAAAGGCATTTTTTTTTTTCACTTTTTACTTATACACAGAAGATTAGTTTTGTAATTTTAGTGTTACAATTTGTTTTCAATTGCCTAGAATTGCACTTCATTATGCTAGGAATTTTGGTAAAACACGCACGGTGAAATTTGAAATAAAATATAGGATTTGATGGTACCTTAGCAATTTAACATGCCTCTTGTTCTCATCACAACAAAGGGAAAAGTTAATTGGTGGATCTTTCTTTCATTGGCAATACATTTGATTTATTAAAACAGTATTCCTGATCCTCACATAAACAAGATGTCTTGTATGTGGTGATATTTACGATATCACAGATTTACGATATAAAATTAAATAACTCCATGGTCAAATGAGATTCTTCTTTTTGTACATAGACAATCACAAAGGTAGGTTTTGCTTTTGTTGGTTTGGCAAAGATGATAATAAATAAGAAATTGTGAGAAACTTTGTGGACAAGTGATTGACTAATCTGTAGTGATAGGTGAGTTGATACATGTTAGGTACTTAAGTGTGGTTTTATATTGAATAAAATTGAATAAAAATGAAAAAGTTAAATGTACTTTTCTTATATATTTAGCCCTTTTGTCTTATATATTTAGCTCTTTTGTCTTATTCTTATTTGTTTTTTTCGTGTTTCTTCCCTCTATTAGTACTTTTTTTTGATGGATTTCTGGTGCTGAACTTTTACATGTGTAACAAACTAACAGGCACATCCAACACTTTCTGAGCATGAGAGGAAGCGACTCTGCCGTGTAATGGACTGTCAGAAACTCTCAATTGATGCATGTCTGCATGCTGCCCAAAACGAAAGGCTTCCACTAAGGGTTGTAGTGCAAGTTCTATTCGCGGAACAGGTCAAGATAAGCAATGCACTAGCCACTAGTTCTGTGAAAGATGTTGAATCTGAGAGCCATGCAATGCTAACAAACCGGAAAACACTTCTAGAAGGGACACCACAATCATTCCAAGAAGGATGGACGGCTGCTAAAAAAGACATCAACACACTAAAGTTTGAGCTTGAGAGTGTGAAAGCCAAGTACTCGGAGCTTCAAAATGACATGTTCAGTTTGCAGAAACAGTTTGACAAGATGGTAAAGCAGAAGCATACTTCTGCATGGACCAGTGGGTGGAAGAAACTCAGCAAACTTGGAAGGACGACAAATGTAGTAGAAAATCAGGATGATTCTCCTAAAATCCCAGATTCGATAGAACAAACCAGAAAGCCTGCTAGAAGGTGGAGAAACTCCATATCCTGATTCCTGAAATATGAGAATTCTCAATTTCTTTGAAACTCATTCTTCTTCCCTCTTTCACAGCAATTTCTACAATATTCTAGCTAAATTGTAATTTGTCATCGAAGCTAATCATATCTTTCAAGTGTGAATTCTACTGGCACTTCAATCACGACCAAGCCACCTTTTTTATGCTGTTTTTTCATGGAAAAAAAAAATTGTGTACATATTTTGAACATTGTTGGCTTTTATTTCTGATGCACTAAATTATTATATACAGATAAGACTTTGAGAAAGAAGATTATATTAAGACAATAATCAACGGATATTAGACCAATCAAAGTAAAGAGGAGGACTTAAATACAATACTAATTTTTGTGTTGTAGCGAATAGAATCAAGCAGTAAAAAGAGAGAATAACAACAAAATGTTTGTAGATATATAGAGTTTTTAAGATAAGAAAGTGTCCAGAATCAGTGAACTAGAAGGGAAAAAGAAACATGATTAGATATTCCAACATAAATCATGTCATCTTGCATAAAAACAGTGGCACAGTTGTCATGTGACAAGACAAAAGAGTTCCACGAGTCCAAATGGGCAACAAGTAAATCTTGCAGTGAGATTAGATGACTGTGAAGGATTCTTTAATGCTTTCATCATCAACTACAGTTTACCACCATGACAAGGGATTATCATGTCATGTGCTTGAAGTGAAAAACCAATCAATGGCTTAGAACATATCACGACACCAACCAGGAATTGAAGGGTAAACTTTAATCTGTTAATAATTATCTTTCAGTGGTAGTCTTTTTCTTCAATCTATTTGAATCTAATAATGTTCCTCTCTGGGCTCATTTGGAATAACTTTATTTGGCATGAGAAGCACAACCATAATATACATAATCACTGATTTTCCAACCAACTGATAATTACAGCCTCCAGTTTAAACAGTCGGTGCCAAGAACCATTTCTGCTAAACAGTTGATTAGATATTATTCATGAGATTCCTGAAGCTGTCATTGCACTGCATTTTGGCCAATATCAATGTCAAATGCTTCATAATTGTTGCATGTTGTGCTAGTTTATAATACATAATTTCTAATAAAAAACTTAACAGAATAATATGCCTAATTTAAAGTTGAACTATACCAAACATCAATATATTGCAGATAACATTATGTCATTTTAAATATTTTTAAATATGGTATTTTTTTAATTTTTAAATAATTTCAGGCGGAGTTTATAATTATCATGAGTGAAGTATTATTGTATTAGTCTTTCAATTATTTTCATTGTCAAATTAATCTTTTAAAGTTGCAAAATAATTATTAAATTTGTCCTTTACCTATTAAGATTGTCTTTAAGAAACCAATTTTGTAACAAAAATTGTTAGAAGAAAAGCGCTAAGTGGTACCAACCGATTTTGACAAAACACACAAAAACACGTGAATCTCGCATGTTTTCTGTCAAATTTCTCCTTTCTTTTCTTCCCCTTTTAATAATTTAATTTTCGAAACCAGATAAAAAAAAAATAGTAACTCTCGTACTTGTTTTAATTAAAAAAATGTACTAAGTAGCATGTCTATGTTAAAAAAAAAGAAAACCTACACTAGTATTTGAAAAATCAGTTTTGAAAGTTTATTTTAAATTTTATATATACATACATATATTTAATATATATATTACATTTCTAGTATCAATACTGTCACTATTATTATTAATATCATGGTCTTAATGATGAAAGATTTCTCGCTATTAATCATCTGCATTATTACTGTAACCATCACAGAACATTTACTTAAACTAATTTTAAAATATAAAAAATTAAACTAAGTTATTTTAAAATTAAAAAAAAAATAGGAGTAAAGTTAATTTTTAAACTAAAGCCTAAATGTTAAAAACTAAAATGATTTAAATTTTTAAAAAATTCAAATAAAAATCACCCAGAAGGAAACCTAAAAGGTAAAATTCGATAAATCCTGCTTCCAAAATTTCATTTAGAAGCCTTAATTATTATTATTATTTCAAATTAAAAATTCATTTTTCAAATTGAAATTCTTTTTGCGCTAATTTAATTTCATATGAATTGAAAACTTTCCAAACTTTGAAAATTATTTTCATTTGTGTTTTTATTTTCATTTTTAATTACAAAATTATGACTCATAGCGTGCATTTATAGGTAGCGTCTTCATATTCATGGTTCACTAGTTGGTCAACTACGAAACATCTTTTTCTCATTTATTCATTTGGATTATTGATTTCATTATTTCTTGCAAAAACTCGAGAAAATAAAAAGTAAAGTAAAATGGAACCAGTGGGAAAATTTTATAACAACTAATAAAACAGAAAATGTCTTAAGCTGTTAAATGGTTAAATAAATTTGGGAAGGGTAAGTGTATCTTAGAACTCCTTATTTATGCATTTGAACATTCTCAAGATTAGTTTTAATCCAAGCATCTTAAGAGATTGCTCTTTAACTTTTTGAAACATCCTTCAATGATTACAGTAATATTCTCTTTGAACAGACTTTCACATTTCATACATCTGAACTCTTGTTGAAAGTTAGTACAAAAATTATTTCCACTGTTCACGCTTTACAGTTAAAATATCTTGATTTGGAAGTGACGGCATGATTGAGATATTAGTGTTCAATTCATACCAACAAAGCCAAAACTGCCTAGACCAGAGTTCAAGTTCATCATGTCGATTAGGAAGTGTGACGGGACTAAACAAAATAATTAAACTTTAATTTTCACACAATTCCTTATTTCAATCACAACAAGTGTCGTACAACAGAGACAGACACTATTCTAAAGTGTCCAGGACCAGGTACAGGAACAAAAGTTAATTTGAACTTTTGTTTGCATTATTCTGAGAAAAGAATATTGGTTGCATATTTACATGGAAAATGTACTGAAACAGAAGAAGTTAGGAATGATGGATTGGGATGGGAGTATTTAAGTATTAAACAGATAAGACAATGACAAGGAAAATAGAAAAGTATGAAAGCGGAATACACGCATTGACACTCCAATTATTCATACAATCACACAACCGACAGATACATACATAATAGCATCATGAAAAAGAAACCTCGAATACTCAACCCTCCTCTCAATTACAAGGTAGAAAATAGAATCACCTATGATTCCACCCTCAACACGTAAAACAAAGAAACCTTTACCAGAACATGTTGTGTGTATCCAACAAAGGGCCCCAACAAGTCATGATGAAACACCACGCTCCTCTTTCAGGCACGCCACAACATCGAACTTTCTTGGTACTTTATAGTCTACGCTAGCATGATATGTGTACAAGCCAAGCTTGGAAGAGAGGACAGAGCATAAAATCAGGAATTAAAGGGAGGGTGGAAAGTGGGACCCCAGTTACCTAACGCGCATGCATTCAATCAACAACACAATTCAACACTAAAAAAGTGCCCTCATTTACAGCACAACCATCCACTACCATCACCCATCCATTCAATCTCTCTGACCTTTAATCCTCCAAAAGCTAAAAGATCAAATATCTTCCTCGTCAAATTTAAATGCCAAACCCCATATTCAAGTGGCAAAGTCTAGTACCATCTATTGCTGCTTTCGCCCCCTTTATTGCTAAACTATAAATGCACCTCGAGAAAGAGGATCAACCAAACAAGGATGCTAAGTTCAAACTTATAATGCAACAAATCTAATAATTCAACACAACTTTTTTCACCATCAATGTGCCCTTTAACCATTTTGTAACCACCACAATGAGCACTTAGTAATATTTCAGTGTACCAGTTTTGGACATCAGAGATTCCAAGTACTCAATAGTACCATCGATGACTAATAGGGGGTGCTTTCCTTTTGCTCCAGGAATAAAGTTCTCAAGAACTCTCAACAATTTACGGATTTTATCCTTTTTCAATTGAATATCAACATCTGTTGGTTTCTCTTTAGTTTCCCTTGTAGCATACACCTCACCACTACTAGAATAGTTTGATTCGGCATCACTGGCATAGTCACACTTTTTATTTAGCCTTTCGGAACTAGCACTCTCCACAAGTGGTGGTAATCTATTGAATCCACCATCAATTAACTTCTGCCTTTTGTTTGGCCAATCAGTGCTAGCAACTTCCTCCTTCATATCCACAGACTGTTCTTGAATCACACATGTTTTTTCAGTAACCAATGGAGAATGACCTGTACTTCTTACCTCATCATCACCATCATCATCAGAATCATCAGAATAAAGCAAAGCATTGATTTCTTCTGTGTCTTCATGCATTTCGCTTTCTTCATTATCTATACGATCCTTACCAGTCTCTTCTGGTGAACTGTATATGGGCCAATGCTTTAGGCCTATATTAGCTGCTCGTGCTTCCTCGTTTACGTCATAAACTTGTTGAGTAAGTTGGGTAGCAGTAACAATTGGACTCTGGACAAAAGGGAAGACAGGACTATAAAGCAATCTTGTCTTACTACCCGAGTGGTCAAAAACAAGCAACTTCTTCTGCAAACATGCATCTTGCATAGCCCCTCCACTATGTTTTTCGTTCAAACATGGTTCCAAACTGGGATGCTGAAGGAATCCTTGCACTTCATTGGTTTGCTCACTCCTCAAATTTGGGATAGTAGGAGCTGCGAACCCGGGAAATATACTGACAGCAGGGAAGATGCATGTGCTAGAGTTCATGCATGTTGAATGAACCAGCGAGCTGGGCTCCGCTAAGGTGCAGGGGCCATTTAAGTAAGGTGATGGCCAAGCCACGTGCTGTGGGTATGGCCAAGGCCTATGAGCCTTAACCATCCAATTACAAGTGACCTAAAGAACAAAAGAACTGACCGATCAATGCTGATGGTAAAAAACTTGAACCTTTCAGATGTAAAGTTGAAAAGGGCATTTGAAAATACATACCAGTAGATGTTATGGCGACTTGATGTGGGATTTTCAATGACTTGCTGCTTCTCTTAAGAACAAATGACAGAAACAGAAAACTACAAAATTCCAGCTTAAAGAGAAATAAATGCAAAGCAATCTACGTGACAGGCTTAAGCAGATGACGGAAGTACTCAGCCTGCAAAGGGTAAGAAGATATCACTCATAAAATTATCCAATAGCTGATACCATTAGGTCTAGTGATCATTGATCTTAAATTTCTATATGCACAAAAGAGGCATAAATGAAAATTTTCTTCAAACAGCTGGTTTCAAAATCATGGCTACAGTATTATGAAAGAAATGCAATTGCAAAACGCTAAGAATCAGCAATAGGTTACTGACCTGACAATCGTGCAAAGGTTGAAAGCATGCTATCACTCTAACAATAATTGTTGATTCACCTTCAATGCCATTCTCATGTTTCAAAGTCCGGAATCTTGTTTGGCTCGCCGCTTGGCACACCATAACTTCTTTTGGATCCTACCACACTAGAATGTAATGCACACCCAAGAAAAGGCCCCAATGGAATGTGATAATGAAGGAACCAAGCTAGAACTGCAGAAATATATAAGACGGCAACAATACTGAAGACACAAATACCAGGCACTATCCTCACTCCCAATCTTTCAGCCAATTCTATACTTATCTGAAGAAGTTATCAAACAGTTGTTGTCTTCCATGACAGTATTTAAGAATAAGGAACCAAAACCCAAAAGTAACTAAGTAATAGGACTGATGAGACTGGGGACCTATAGAATAACTTTACAATAGAAGTTCAAGCGTATAACTTGACGATATACATCAACCAAAAGACCCAACCACCGCATGCTGATTTCTTCCTGTGTGATCAAGATTCCACAATCACTTAGAGCTTCAGCAAGATGTTATGCCCACAACACCAATTACTCTAAAACAAGACTGAAACAAACTTGATGTTAGCAAACATAGTAACAGCAACGATGAACAATAGCAAAATGTTCTATTCCACATCAGAAAGCATCAATAACCATTGTGACAACCGAAAACTAATTGCAGCAAACAATTCATCCATTCATTTCTTCAAGAAAAACAAAAACTGTAGAAGCCTCGGCTTTCTCTTAAGTTTCTATCCAATTGGGGGAGAGACTAATCTGGCTAAACAAGGAACATAATAAGATTACAGAGAAAGTAACCACCATGTTGTTAACTTGTTCGCAGCTATTTATTACCAATTACTATTTTTAATTCCTTGAAATTTGTAGTTGTTCTACTCAGCGACAAGAAATAAAAAAATAAAAATTCAACTACAAATTTGTCAGTAACCAAAAAAGGTTGTTATTTTAGCCACAAAATGATCCCAATTTAAAAACAAAAAAACACAGAATTTCACAGCCAAGTTCCATGACGGAGATGGTAGTCCCATTTGAATTAAAGGCTTCACCTTTAGCATGATTTTGTGTTACCCAATAACAAAAGATAAGAAAAAATGAGAAGCGAGGAAAAGGGTAATGAGATTTAGAAAGACTTACAGTTGGAGGGATTGGTTGAGAGAAAGAAAGGGAAAGAGAAAAAAGGTTTGAAGAAAATGTGGGAAAGAGGCAGTGGAGGGAGGTTGGGCAGTGTTGTGCATGCCCACCACTATATACACAATCAAATCCCACTTTTGCCCCTCCTTTCTTTTTTCCTTTCCACCTTTTCTCCACCTATGCTATTTTGTTAGGTAAATTTTTTTTTTCTTCAAAAATTCAATTTATTTTTCTGTTTTATCTTTAAAAAATTGTTTTGATTAATATTTAATTATTTAAGAATATATTTATCATATATTTCGAGTAAAAATTGGTCGAAGATATATTTTTTAGTTTTTAGTAGTGAAATTTGATTACATTTTGACTTTAAGTAACATAGAGAAATCTCTTTTGATGATTTCAAACCCAGATTTTTAACCATTATTTATGCATTATTTTTATTATTTGACCCCAACTAATTTTTTTAGAATAACTTCATCTTTCTTGTACATATATGGGTGTTGTGAGTTCAAACATTAACAGTTTTGTGAAATCTTAACTAGTTTTGTGAAATCTTAACTAGGAGTTCTTCATCTTTTAAGGTAGGTTCTTAGCAAAGAAGCTCGAAATTTATTTATCTCTTGTTTTGAAAACATCTTAAGAAGTCTTTCTTAAATGATAAATTTTATTAATTTTGGTATTTACTGACTCAAGAAAAATAAATTTAAAATGTATTTCTATTGATCAAATTATTTTTATTGAATAATCTTTTTAATGTTAGAAAAAGAACTTTGAAACTCCTCACCCAAATAGATAGTGTAATGTGATGAATAAAGAAGTAACAGAAACAGGTTAAAGGTGCAATTGCACCCCAATGAACAATTCTTGCTTTACCAAAGAGTTTGACGGAGTTTTATTACTAATCTCTCAAATTATTTCCTAATCGTATTTTTTAAGAGCTAAATATGTTAAAAACAATGTTAAATATAGAAACATTTTACTTTAGTTCCAATTTCTAGCTTTTATGTTTGGAATATTGATCGTTACCTATTTTGCTATTAATACGACTTAACTTTAAAAATAATTTTTATTACTAACCTAAAAGATGGTATTTTAAAGCAGTGAAAGTTTCTACTTGTGACCCTGTCAAAGTCTAAAACATGTGCCGACAAATGTTATAATTTAAATTTCTAAAAGAATATAAAATGAAAGCATAATTTTCTATAATTAGATGGGCGTAAAATATATATAATTATATTAAAATGACAATAATGATGATTTTTATCATTTAAAAATAATATTTTTTTTTATCAATTATTGGTGTTATATTTTACTTTTAATATTGTTGTTTAATTATCCATCCAAAAGAAGTGAAATCTCTAAATTACATGATCTAACTAGTTGTTATGTAATGATGGAAGATTTGGCCATGATTTTGTTTTGGTGACATGTAACTTCCACAACAGTCCTCATTCAGTGATTGCTTCCCAATCTATGAAGCAAAATGTGAAAACTGCTTAAGAAATGAAATGAATTGATGAAGGTGTCCCTAATTATCTGGCGATTATCAAAGCAGCATATGGTTGAATGGTCATAATTAAAACAATTATGATGATAATAACATTGCCCAAACAAAAGCCAGAGAGAGACAGAAACATGTGCCATTCACTCATGAATAATCTAATACACTCATTAACTTGGTAATTTGTGGTTAGCTAGTCATTGAAATGAAACCAAACTCCATGGCCCAATCGCCCCCACCAAAGTCACCACACTGGCACGAGGTACATGGAACCAATGATGCACCAACAGCATGAACATAAAAATAAGAGAATTATTATGCAAATAGTAGATCATATTCATCAAGTGCAACTCCCATTTTTAGCCCACTAACCACAATCATCCAATCTAACATACTACACCCGTGCATTTCATCAAAAAGCCAAAACAAAGACAACAAAAGACTCCAAATTTATAAAAGGGCAGCACCATTATACCCTCTAATAATTCATGTATATATTGTAGATTATATGGATGGTGCTTTAGTGAATTCCTTGGCCACTTTGAGTTTATACATTGTCAAAACAAATCCATATAACAAGAAACTGTTTTAATTTTACATGACATAATGATAACATTATGATACTGGCTCGATATTTAGATTAGTATTTTAATAAAGCTAAAACTGATTTGGTTCGAGTATGAGTACTTGAGAATTCGAGTGATTGTAGTTTTAAAGTTTTGCAAGAAATTTATTTACAAAATAATTTTACATGACATTTTAATAAGGTGGACTAAAACTGATTTGGTCCGAGTCCGAATATTTGAGAATTCGAGTGGTTGTAAGGTCCGGTAAAAAAATTTATCTACAAAAGATACTTCAATAATTAAATAAGTAAGTGATCAATATAGATAAAAGAACGTGTTACAAACATAAATAATTACTTAGTTGTATAAGCGGAGGTCGAGATTCAGAAATTGTTGAATATAATGAAGTATCAATCTAACATATAAACCTAACTAACTCGAATATATCGGATGAAAGTAATGCAGATACGATTAATCTAATAACTAGTATAGTGGATAAGGATAAACATGCCACAGAAATAATAATAATACCATTTTGCTTGGAGGGGAGGCCACAAGCACCAAATACCAAAATCTATAATGAGGTCTTTCCTTTGGGTTACAGCTACACCAAAGTGCGGTTGGATTTCAGAGACTAGATGCTACAATTCAGGGATTCCTTCGACCTTTTTCATTAAATAACACATACATGAATTGATGGCTTTCTGATTTTATCCCTTTTAAAAGGCAATGGGAAAAAAATATTCAAACCTTTAGCCTCTGCAACATTTTCTTTCCACTTCAAATGATTTTTCAGCTGGCTTTATCAGAACCACTGATAGTAGTTGTCCTAATAAATAGTTTTTCTGAGCAAAACGGCAAATTATTAACCAAAATACTGTTACCATATCTTTGTTCTGAATTGCTCTGCTTGAAACCGACATTGGCAGTATTGGGTAGTTGAATATTGGAATGATTTGCAATGCAAAATTATACTCTTTGAAAACCTTCATCATACTTTAATCATCACTGTATTGAAAAAGATCTTGCATCCTTTCACCATGAAAACTTAGAAGGTCTTGCGATGGGAATGCAGCGTTGACAATTTGAATTATTTTCCCACGTTTGAATATTATATCATGTAATAGTTTGATCCATAATACCAAAACTAAAAATAACTCATTTATTCATATGAACCATGGAAACCTTTTTTTCTAACATGTGCAGAAAACTCAATATCTAAACTAGAAATAACGATTTGCAGAAAACTTTATCCATGATGTCATGATGTCAAAGTTTCAATATTGGAGTCACCACTCTGAGGACTTTACCCAACGCCACATTAGATATTGGTGTCATAATTCTACCAAAAGAGATACTTCTTTAGTTTATATATACTTCTTTATGCTACCACCAAAGCAATGTTTCTTCAAGGGGATTCCCATTTACACCATTTTTTTTTGTTCTTTCATGCTGCCCACATTTTTTTGTATGTCTTTTCTACAAAAATATCTTTGACAGAATTTCTTTAATGCAAAAATTAATACTATAAAAAGTAGTTCTTGTGGTGTAAAACAATTACATTTCCGTTATGTACGTATATCAAATACACAACAGATAACTCTTTTTTTGAAAGATAATTATTTTCATATTTTTGTAAAAAAAAAGGTGTAATAGTAAATCCTTGCATTTAATATCACAGATTAAAAAAGAAAAAAACATCTTCCCGTGGACAGGACCACTTAAAATATTGAGGGTTTAGTGTTCTCGTATAAATGTTACAATTTGAGCAAGTCAAACATTTGGGCTGAAACATTACAAGTAACAAACTTTCAAGTTGAGTTGAAGTATGACAACTACTTCCCACACCCCTCAATTTAAACGACTCAATTTAAACGATTTTCAAAATGAATATTTTACCCTAAATGAATATTTTACCCTTTGTTGAAAGAACTTCCAGGATTATCTATTCTGGAAATTTTTCCAAAACACATTGTCTGAAATTTATAAAATATATTTGAAAACACATTTTCTTGAACAGGATAAAATTTCTAGAATAAGATTTCCAAAACAATATTTCCAAATACATTTCAAAATAAGTGTTTTCAAATAAAACTCTTAGAAAACTTTCTAAAAGATATATAATATCTTCTGACATGCTTTTTACAAAATAATTTTTCCATAACAAGATTACTTTCGCAGCGTTATGAGGATCAATGAGGGGGAGAAGCAGATGGACAATTCGGTTATTTGCAGGTTCAGTGGAGGAAATATAACTTATTGGTGCAATATAGGTTTGCTAGCCCAGTTTTCCCTTTGGCAAGCTTGAGGCAGAACGAGTGATCTATTTTTTAAAATTATAAAAAATAACATTACTCAAATAAATTACTTTTATATATCAAACTAACAAATTATGTCTAAGAGTCTCATTCAATTACTTGAATAGGGTATGTAGGTTAAAGTAAATTCCTCGATCCAGATAAAAAAAATTTTAAAAATATTTCTTAATGACTGTAAATTATTTGTTTTGTGCTATAAAATATTAAAATATAACACATGATGATAACAATACTAACACCCTCACAATGACAGTAGTGGACTCCAAGGATTTTTCACACAAAAAATCGAATACAGGATTAAATAAATTGTCCCACAACATAAAAGACGTAGGTATATACACTATGCAAGTTAACTGTGTTTAGTGTTCAGTGCTCATAGTCCATTATCCGTGGGTGAAGTACCATGATCACTTTTTTTAACTTCTTTCGCTTCTCTACAATAGTAACAAATGATTATTCTCATAATTTTCAAGTCGCTCTATCCACTGGGCTAAGCTAAGAAATTGAAGCAGCAGAAGAGGGAAGAGGGAAGTAGCTCAAGTAAGAGATGCAACCCCGAAGAAAAAGAAAGCCCCGGGGCTGAGGTTGCATCGGAGTGGTGTTCAAGCGACACCTAAATGCTCATGAGATATGCAACACATTACACATCCAAGTATGGCTCACAGCCAAAATAGTGCTATTCTCATGCAACTAGCATAAATATTGGCTTGGAGCAAGAACTCTACCAACAAAAGCAAATGGTGATAACAGTATGCTATTACTGCAGCCTTTCACATGGAAGCAGAAAGAAGCAGAAACTAAGGTGACGCGTTGCCAGATAATATTAATTTGCTGAAGAAATGTGTACGAAATATAACATTAAGGGTTTGAGATCATTCAAGAAGTAATTTAGCATTTCTGTTAAACAACTCTGTAGATATCACTCACTGCATCGGGATACCATTACACATGTCCATGAAAATGGATGATCTTATTCTTGGGGCGGAGACAGACAGACTAACAAGGTTTTCAATTCACACTCAAGACCTCGATTTCAAATTCCAAGACAGAGTTGGGCTGAATTCCCCAAGCAGGAAAGCCACCAGCACCATAAGCATAATCAGGAGTGCACTGCAAGATCATCAACGATGTGAACACAGGGTCTATACAATTCAATCACCCTCCATCCCAAAAGAACCAACAAACAAACAAACAGCTAAAAATTAATAAAAGTACAAGGGGTCCAGCACCAACACATGGAAAGAAACAGCTAATTTATAAAGACACCAACAACAACACTCAGTTGGAATTAATATCAGAAAGAGAGATTGATTTGTGCAGATAAAGGCAAAGCAAATATATGTTAAGGAGAAAACTTCCAAAGAGTGAGAATTTGAGTTACACAAAAGATCCAAGGAGCGATGAGATCTTTCAAGTGGGACCATGTAAGAGAAAGAGTTGTTAGCATTACCCGGAGACGAGCAACTTCACCAATTTGCATGCCAATCACACCTTCATCCCATCCTACAGACACAGATAGTTGAAAGAAAAAGAAAAAGATATTACTATGAATATACATACAAAAAATAGGAATAATTATTATAAAAAAGAATGAATGGGAAGAAAGTAAAAATGATATACCTTTGATGACAGAACCTTGGCCGATTTTGAAAGTGAAAGGGGTTTGGCCAGGATCCTTTGTGCTGTAAGAAAAAGAGTGAGACGAGATATAAATGAAAAGAAAGGAAGAGGGAGAGTTATAAGGAGGGAAATGAAATGGTAATTAGGTAACCTCCAAAATTTCTGAGTGAGGTCACCGTTCTTCCCTGCACATAAATCCACAAAAGTAAGAACATCAAAAAAAAGGGTGCGCTCTAAAAACCGGTGAGAGTGAGATTTAGGGTTTAGAAAGGAAAAGGGAAGAGAAAATGACTAACCGAAACCAGTGCAGTGAACGGTGACGTTTTGACCAGGAAGTGGCTTGGGACCGGTGCCAGGCCTCAACAATTGCTTCTCCACTCCCATCTTCTTCTATGCTTCTTCTTCTCTTCTCTCCTCCTCCCTTCGCTTTTCTCCTTAAACTTCCGTGATCTTCTTTTATACTCCCTCCTTCACCAGATCTCTACTTTCATATCTATCAGTTTTAACAATATACAGTTATCTCAATTTTAGCACATATTTCCTTTTTTTTTAATTATATTTAAAATTATAGTATTTTAAATTTGGTAACTATTTTATATATAAAACTATAAACCACTCAATCATTAGAATAATTAAATATATTTCGATTGGAATTATGATTCTTTTTATATACGAACATTGATTTAAATTATAAGGTACTTACATCACATGTAATATATTAAAACAATAATAATAAATTTATTGTATTCAAATAAATTTATTAAATTACAAATATTAAAATGAGATATCGTGATATTTGTTCTTTTTTTCTAATAATAATATTTTTAATTTAAACTATTACTATAATACTAATAAAAAATTAAAATATAATTTATTGGATAATTTGTAATAATTGTAAAGGCTAAATAAGTTTTTTTAAATATTTTTTCCCTTTTTATATAACATCATATAATATAATAATACGCTTGTTATTAAAATTTTTAATATTAATTTTTTTTATTTGAACTGCATACACAAAATTTAAAAATAACCCCACAAATATTGAAAATAATATAATAATTAATCATGTCCGTAAAACTAAAATAAGTAATAATAAATTAAAAAAAAATTGAAGATAATAAAACATATTAAAATTTAAAGAATAATAATGAAATAAATTAAATAAATTACAAGTTACTTAAGTAACTTATAACTTATCACCTATAAATTCTTAAAATAAGCTAGTTGGAATAATTTATAACTTTTCACCAGTAAAATCTTAAAATAAATTTCTTTAAAATACTTCTTACGAACTATACTCTATATGATACCTAATTCATGAAAAAAAGATAATGTGGACTATTTCGAAGAAAGATACGATTGAGTTGTAATTAATTAACTATTTTTAACAATTTTGCTAACTATTTTTTAAATTTATCTTCTAATTCAAATATGCAAGAGAATTGTAGACAAATTGGATAAAAAAAATACACAATAAAAAAGATTTAATTATATCTTATTATAAATATTAATACATTAAAATTGAATTAAATATTTATACCCATAGTAATTTGATTCATTATAAGAATATAACAAAACATTTTTAGTCTATATTATCAAATATTTACACACCCCCACACAACAATGCAGCTTCCCCACACATCTGTCACATGATGTCAGAGGTGAACTTGTCCTCGTCAATCTATCTCAGTTCCACCGAACTTGCAGAGATTGATCAGCAGTAGCCAGAGTTTGAATCATTGATATGCATCAAAGATATATCTACAGGGAAATGCTCTTTGAGATAAAAAAAAAAAAAAAAAAAAAAAGGTCACAAGTTTTTAAAAGATATGATGTGTAAACAAAAGAAAGATAGAAACAAGAGGTGTATCTAATTGATGGGTTTCTGTGTCATCACTCTTAAACTCACAAAATTTGTTGAAAACAAAAAGTAGGAGCATTTCAATGGAACAGAACAAGAACAGAAGAGGTTAAAACCTTACTATACATGACAAAACAATAACAACCTTGTCCCAATAAAAGAATCCTAAATTTATCTCAAAGCAAAGAACATTTGATGGTGGTGGTGGTGGAAGTTAGACACTAAACATAGTATTTAGAAAAAAATGCAAAACCCTTCTGCACCTCACACAAACACTCTCCTGTCTTTCTGTATAAAGTTCAACCTCTCTTGGGCTTTCTTCTCATCCTTTCATTCATAGTCACAAATTTTGTTTTTCTTCATCTTGTCACTGACTCGTCGTCTCTTCTTCCTGGTTCTGGTGGCACGCACCCTTCGTTTTCAGATGAATGCAACTGGGTGATCGTGAATGCCACCGACTGGGTTACCGGATCCTTACAATTGAGGTTGAGAGGACGAGGCAGCTGATTCTCCTTCCTAGATTATTCGCTTTGTTAGTATTTCTCCTCCGCTTTGTAGCAACAACGTAACTGGGCCCCTTCATTTGACGCAATCGATCATTGTTCTTGAAAAAAAATATCATTTTGCTCCATTGGAAATCTCCAAGTGGAGCACCATGAAGAAGCATTTGCACCGTGGAAGAACAATTATTTTAAACCCCCCACCTTTATTGGTTACTAGGATTTCTGATGCGCTAGTTTTGCGCATTTTGTCTCGCTCCTTGTTCTTGGCCTTGGTCCTTGCCTCCTTGCCTTTGTTGGGAACAGTTCTCAAAGGTTTATATTACTCGACGAGTTTTGTTCCCAGAGCCCAGCCCGCTGCATATGGCTCTCTCGATGTGGAACTACTGGATTTGATTTTCGATGATTTCTCCGACGAGGGTCTCCTCAAAGATGATGACAAGGCACTCCTCGTCAACTCTCCCATTCCCAATGGCTTCGACAATGAGATTCATGTTCTCATGGACTCTGATTCGGAGAGAAAGAGGTTGATCGCAGACGAGTCTTACGATTTTGTGTTCACGAATGGCGCTATTGATGCCGAGTTTATTGACCGCGTTCTGAAAATCAACGGCATTGTGGCTTACCCCTTCGGGGCTAAACAGTTAAATTATGCTTTCAGAGCACAAACTAATTACAGAGTTGTTCACATTTTGCGATATGGGTTTGTTATTGTTGCGTTGAAGAAAACTGGGCCAGCCAGTAGGTTGGTAGATTCGGATTCTTCCCCTGAGAGGAATCTTTTGGCCACGGAGACAAAGGCCAAGAGCAAGGTAGTGGCATTGGAGGGTCTTGAAGATGTTCATTTGGAGCCTCCGAGAAAGGCTTGGGTTAAATCGAGAAAGTACTTGAACAATATAAAGGATCTACCTGACCTATGAGAGAGTGAAGAATAGAAATAATGGAAGAACTTTATTGGCTTTGGTGGTTCTATAACGCGCTCTGCAATTACTTGTGGCTCTCTACTATCAAGTGTTATCTGGTGTGTTTAATTTTCAGTTCTTATTGTTTGTTTCTGTCATTGTGTGTGTGAACTTGCGCCTTAGGAGAACTGCAGGTGCCATATTTTTAGGAATTTGTCGCTGAAGTTGTTAATAAGTCTTGTATATTTTTATCTTGCATCAGAGCTAAATTTGTTGCCTTTATGATCAGTCTTGGGGGCCACATTTGCTGATGCTTTCAGAGTGAGATTGAAGTTGTTCACTGTTCAACTCTCTTGAACAATTTATGGACTATAGGACTGTAATCAGAATCCAATCCAGCCAAACTTTGAATTATCAAGTCAGAAATTGACACTGGGAATCCCTGCCAGTTTATGTTTGTCGGCTATTTTTCATGTTAAAAAAGTAATCTTCCATCGTCAGGTCTCTTTTTCCAGTGCCACGGAATTCTGGTTTGAGATAGGTTAATCAAGACCTTGTGTGTACACCAGCTAAGCTTTGAGCTTCATCCACGGTGAAGTAGTTTTCTTTTTTCTACATCAATTGTAATGTAATGGATCAGCCATTCAAGAAGCAGTTGAACATGAACATGAACATGTCGTTCTTCAAAGGCAGGATTGATTTTGTTCTTGGAGTCTTTAGTGACAAACTATTCATGACAAATCTTTGTGACGGTACATAGACAGGGAGGATCTGAAATAGTATAAATAAATGTCTATAGAATAGAAATTATTTTGATTATAAATTTTAGAAATTAGAAATTTACTTTTATTTTCTTTATGAGTAAAATAGGTGTCAATAGTAGTTTTGTATCTGAATCTATTAAGTCCAATAAGTTAAGAGGTGTGAATATTGGAGCATTACGAAGTAAGGAGTATTTTGAAGCCAGTGAAGTCTATGGAAGCCTAATATGTATATCAGATAAGATAGCAAAGAGAAGTCTAACATGACAAGTGTCAAGCAAACATGGAATGAAATTGATATGGAATGAAATGAGAGATTTCTGGAGTTATTTGGAACAGAGAGAATTCTTTTTTATATGTATCTTATTTTGGATCATTGAAATAAGATTGAAATAAGTGATAACTCTATCAATAAATCAATAAGTCTCTTTCTTCTATTCTTCTTTATATTTCCTTTTTTGGGTTGAATTGTCTTTGTTCTTTCTTCTTATTTCATTCTAATTTTTGTTTTATGTGCATATTTATCTTCTTCTCTTAAAAAGTAAACTTTATATTTATATAATCTTTTAGATTAAACTCATTTTTAATAACATGAAAGGAGTTCATGTTTTTTAGTGGAGTTAGGAGAAGCTTTGATTTATTAGATTGTTTGTCTTCCAGGGTCTAAAGCTCAGTCTTCCTTGATAAAGAAGAAACTTACAATGCTCTTAGTCTCAGCAAACTTTGTTTTAGATTATGACTAGTCACTCATTCTGCATGATGTTTTATATGTGCTAGAAATCACTAAAATCTCTTATCATCTCTAAACTTACTAGTGATAACAATAAGTTTGCTGAATTTGGTGAAAGAAGTTTTAAAGATTTGTTATGTAAAAGTTTTACAGAGTGATATTTTACTTTTTTTCGAAGCTTGTCAATTTGGAAGAATGCGTATTTTACCTTTCTGGTTGTCTTGCTTTCATGCTCAATAAACAATTGAATTGATTCACAGTGATGCATGGGACTTTGTTCCTGCAATTCTCCTTTTGGTTTTAAATATTGAGTGCACTTCATTGATAATTTTATTAGATTCACATGGATTTTCCTTTAAAATAAAACAATAAACTATTTATGCTTTCACTCAGTTTAGAAACATGGTTGAGAATCAATTTAAGAAAAAAGATTTAGGTAACTTAATATAACGGTAGCTGTGAATACTAGGTAGTTCAAAGAGTTGGACATACAAATAAGAATATTACGAAGGGATCAATACCCATCACAAGAAGTGGCTGTAGTTTAGTGGTAAGAATTCCACGTTGTGGCCGTGGAGACCTGGGCTCGAATCCCAGCAGCCACACTATAAAATCTTTTTACGCTTTAAGTCTTTGAAGTAAACGACGGCGTTTTGTATGTGGCCAAAAGTCTAGGTCAACGCACACACTCTTGCCTCTTAAAGAGTTGGGGGAACTGCGTCTTCCTTACCGCGATCCAACAAACAATTTCATTCACCCACTCGCAAGGTCAGTTTCTCATTCACAATTTCTTTTGTTTAATTATTTTAATTTCTCTATTTGCTCTGTTCGCATAATAATATGACGGAGAATTCAATTTCTTTACGGTGATTATTGTAAGCAATTAATTTCATGTGTTTCTGAATTATTTAATTTTATATTTTTTTTTCTTGTCTTGCCCAGATCTAGAACGTAAGAGATATGATTGATGATGCAGCCCTGGGAGTCATTGCCAACTCTCTTGGCATCTTGATTTTCGGTTTGGTTATAGCTTATCACTTAGTCACAGCAGACCCCAAATATGAAGCCAGCTAAGATATATACTTCGAGTTTTATCTCTCATATGTATTCAGTTTTGTTTATCGAAAGCTTCTATGTATGACTTTTTGATGAAACTTGAATTTGATTGAGGCTTATTATATCGGCTGAGTCTTTAATATTTAGATTAGCTATGCGGATGGAATTGGTTAAACTAATTAATTGAGAATGTGAATTGTTGATTGACCCTTATTCGTTATTTCCCTTGGTACACCAAAATTGTAGAGAAAAATAAATCGTAATTTAATGCAACAGAACAGACATTTTACTCAAAAGCAAGTGAGAAAAATGTATTATATGGTGCTCCATTACATGGGGCTACATGGCATAGTTCACTCAATCAAAGGAGAGAAAACTAAGTAACTAGTCATCATGATGGAATTGAAAGCTTGTGCTGTGATGTGAACCTTTATTTTACTGTAGAATTGCACCTATATGCTAGTCAAGGATTGGTAATTGTGGGAGGAACTGCTGAAATGGGAGGAACTGCTGAAATGGGAGGAACTGGTGAGAAGGGTGGAAGTGTGGGAAGGAAGGGTGAAGGCAACCTATACTCTGGCCAGTCCGCTACTGGGGGGAATGGAGGAAAAATCACGCCAGCAGGAGAATTCCCCAAGTTGGGCAATGTTGCTGCCACAAGTTTTCTACTGGCTTGGACATTGCCAATGGACAAAAGTGTCAAAGCAATGAAGAAGAAAGGGAAGATAAGCACACGGAAAGAGGTCATGTCTGTAGTATATGGTTGGGATCAGTAAGTTGGAAAAAGTGAATATTAGCAGCTAGCTTGAAACTAGAAAAAGTATAAGAGGATTAGTGGTGATGAGACAGGGGCCAGCCCTTGAGCTTTTATACTGCACCTTAGAAGAAGAATGCACCTCAAGAACGGTGTTTTATGTGTAAAGTTACAGCGCGTCAACTTCGGTTTTAAATGGCATCAAATGTTGGGGGGACACTACTCTCGTACTTTGACTACGGTATGTTGAAATAGATGCAGACATGACCCACTTTTTTTAAAGGCGTTTTATCTTTCAGTGAGCGATATTTTTCTTGTGGTTAAATTGGTATGGAGAATGATATTTCCTAGGATTGTTTGCGAAATGTCTGACTTGTTTGTGGGGAGGGGAGGGACTTCTTGATCGAGAGCAAGTAGTAGTAAAAAGTTCTATATTGGATAGAATGTACAACTTGTTCAACATGCATAGTTTGTAGCATTTTCGGACTAAAGTTTGCAAGAAGTTGAATGTAAATTTGAAGAAGCATCTTTAAACTCAATGTAGTTCAGAGGATGGAGGGTTTCATGAACATAGATTTATAGTATTTTGCTTCCGTGGTGGAGATTTGATTTTCATATCTAATAATTGGAAGCCAATAGCTTAAGCCTCTGCATTTTTTTAAGAGAACTGGGGTGCTTTCTTTACTTTAATGTTTCTAAATTTTGGGTTGGATGTAGTGCAGATAGATTTATCTGTGCGGTTTTGCTTCTAGCATATTAATGAAAATTCTTTGGATTCTTCCTTATAGATGCACTTCATGCATTTTAATGATGTTCTATCTTTCATTTAGCCATTTGTTTCGGTGGTGGGAGGGGAGGGATAGTTTGAAAGTTAGAGTCTCAGGAGAAAAAAATGATGGATTTTTCTTTTTTCCAATTCTAGTGTTTTCTTCAATATTAGAAGACTTTAAAGAATATAACAAAGGTTATATCTCATAAATTGTATGAATTAAATTTTGATGTTACTTTATATCTAATCTACTTCATTATGCTCAATAAAAGGAATATATCCGTATATTATTTGTGTTTTTACTTTTCTCCATCAACTAAATAATGTGATATTTTTCTTCCTTTCTTCTCTATTCTCTTAAACCAAAACAAACTACATAAGCAAAACATCGAGAACGAACCCATGGGCTCAAGTGAAACACTCTTAAAAATAATGCAAATGTAGTTAGTTAGAGATCTAATTAGGATGTTGCAAGAGTTTAAATTAAAGGATAAGACATTAGAATTTGTATAACTGTAATCAATCGCAATCTGCAGTCTATAATACAAGAAAAAGTAGGAACAATAGCGATAACTCATACATAAATTGAAAATAAAATATAGTTTTTCACACCATATGAAGTACGAGGAAAACACCATACAACGCTCTCACATAAAAGTAATCAGGCCATATCTATAGCATGCATGCAATTTGGCACTGGTACGAAATCAAGCTCAGACGGTAGCTGCCCAGGATGAAGAAATGAAAGGTACTTCAAGGGGTGGAGGTGGAAGGTGGTGGGGAGAGGAATGGGAGGGAGGGCATAGTAGTTGGAATTGTGAACGTGGGGATTGAGGGCAATGAAGTGGCTGGCAATGGAGGAATGTTGACCTGTGGAATTGTTGGAATGTTAGGGATGTTGCTAGGAAGTGGAGGCAAAGTGGTAGGCATGGATGGCAGGGTAGGCTGTGGCAGAGATGGGATAGTGGGCAATGGGGGAACATTACCCTGAGGAAGGGTTGGAATTGAAGGCAAAGGTGGCAATGTTGGTTTAGGCAAAGAGGGAATGCCGGGCAAATTTGGTGCAGTTGTTTGCATAAGATGGCGAGCTGCTAGGCTCATGCTCATCATGCCTGAGAAGGTAAGAGCAAGAAGGAAAAGTGTGATGAATGATTTGCTGGAGGCCATGGTTGATTGGATTGCAGTAATGAAGAAGAGAAACTGCTAAATATGAAAATGGTATGTATGTTGTTTGAGACTGTATGAGAGGCTGAAGGATATGTGTGGTCTTATATAGAGCTAGAGAGACACTGGGCAAAGTCGTATGGTTTCAGTTGAACTTTGTTTGGAGAAGTGAACAGAGTCTAACCAATGTTTTTGTTAGTTCACCTTCCTCTTGTATTTGAATAAATAATAATTTTAGTATGGTTGTTGGGTAATATATTAATTATAGTTCCCAATTTGTCAAATGTAGGATGACCAACTCATACATATTTGAGGGTTGGGAAGGGGGAAATAGCCTAAGAGTTGAGTTGAGTTGGCTCATCTAACAGAGTTCATTTCAGCTGCCAGACCTCACCCTTTACACCAAATGCCTTCCCACACACTCACTTTTTAGACAATCCAAGACACGCTGCCATTTTGAGACTTTGACCAACGTGTAACAGAACTTTATTTTCGTAATTTATATAATCCTTTCCACTATTTTTCATTTTTACCACACAGAATACTGATGCAAAGTTTCAATTTAAACTTGTATCCTCTCACAGAATAAAACCAAAATACATATAACATCCTCTTATTTTAACTCTTAAAGGCCCTAACGGACTTTCACCTAACATACTTTCTGCACAAAACCTAAACCGAGATACGTATATATGGTATAAGGCAGCTTTTTTTAATGTTTTTTTTTTTTTTCCAAAATAGCTTGTCTTCAAACTTCCTCTAATTAAAACATACATAAATAAGCAATATAATCAACAAACTATTATTATATTTTATAATATTACTTTTCATATCTTAAACTGTTATTATTTATTTCAAAATTTAAAAACATTAGAATATTTGAAGTTTCAAAAGTTCTTCCACTCCTCTTTTGAGTATAACAAGAGTTGTAGTTATTATTGCACATGTACAAATATATATCGTCTTAGGTTCCAAAACAAGTTTTAGAAAACTTTCACACGGAATTGCCATTATTATGCTATATTACAAGGTAGTATACAGGGCATATTTTACCCAATCATGACAGAAAACAAGCCGTAAATAAACATGAGGCTGGGGAAGGTAGTGCTTGAACTTTTATTTTACTGCACATATGCAATGCAAAATCGATATCGCTACTTATATGTATCTGCTGCGAAGCATGTATATATTGTAGTAATGGTACTAGTGAAGGATTGGTAGTGATGAGAAAGGTGGAAGAGTGCGAATGAAGGGCGAAGCATTTAACATTTAAGTGATAAAGCAATGAATAAGAGAAGTATACGGAAGGAGGCCATTTCAATAGTATACAGTTGAATCAGTAAGTAGAAAATAGTAGATATTAGCAGCTAGCTAGACTTGAACTAGCAAAAGTGTAAGAGGATTCGTGATGATGATACATGGAACTGTCCTTGAGCTTTAATAGTGCACCTCAGAACAAGAATTCACCTTAAGAACGGTGTTTTAAAATTGAATCAAATGTTGGGAGTGTGTTATGTTACTCTCTAACTCTTCAGTACTTTCTCGTATATAGAGGCAAAAGCTAACCAGTTCATGTTAATGCTGTTCTATATTTGAACTTAATGATCTTCTTTTACATGTTTAATATCAGTATACGCGCAGACAATATTTCCAAGAGCGATTATTTGCAAAAATGTTTCTTTTCTCTAATTTTGACTAGTAAAAATTGTCTGACATTGCACCCGATGTTCTTTTTTTGAGGATTACTCCCAATTTTGTTTCGTCAAATATTAAGGTTGTGATTTCACTGGAACCTCTAACTTCGGTGCAGCGCAGATAAATATTTAAGAAAGTGATTTACAAGCCTCAACAAATCCATTTATTCATGTTCTCAGAATCAACGAAAACAATATATTGCTTTCAAAGTATAGTTTGGAAGTATCATTATTGTTGTTATAACTCTTTTTGCTATATTGATTTCTTTCTTTACCTGCTGCTGCTGCTGGCTACATTAGCTATATAAGACTAACGTCAAGAATCAAGGTCTCAAGTGAAATACTGAGTGATGTAAATAAAATTAACTAGAGAGCTATGTTGGAAGATTTTTATAATTGAAAGACATCATAGTTTGTATAACTGTGGAATCAGTAACAATCTATAATATAAGAAAAAGTACAAGGAATAAGAAAAAGTTCATAATCGAAAAGACAATAATACACTGTCACTCACCCCAAACAACAAATACACTATGATAACACCGTACAGTAGTCTCACATAAACGAAGGAATCAAGCCATAGATATGTTTTGCATGCATGCAACGTATCCGAGTAATTGTTTTAAGGAGAGGAGGAGGAAGGTGGTGGGGAGAGAAATGGAATGGAGGGCATAGTAGTTGGAATGGTGGTGGGGATTGAGGGCATTGGAGGGAGGTTGAGCTGTGGAAGTGATGGAATGGTGCTGGGAAGTGGAGGCATAGTGTTGGTGAGAGATGGAAGGTTAGGCTGAGGCAGTGTTGGAAGTGAAGGCAAAGGAGGCAATGTTGGGTTAGGCAAAGAGGGAATGCCAGGAATATTTGGTTGAGTTGTTTGCATAAGATGGCGAGCTGCTAGGCTCATGCTCATGCTTGAGAAGGTCACAGCAAGAACAAAAGCTGTGATCAATGATTTGGAGGCCATAGCTGAATTACTGATTGCAAGAACAAATGAAGATGAATTGCAAAATATGAAATTGGTATGTATTTGCTTTTGAGATTGTATGAAGCAGAAGGATGGTGCTTGGCCTTATATAGGTTAAATCCTTTTTGTTAGTTCACCTTCCCGTATTTGAATAAAATATTTTATTAAAGATGCTTGACTATTATTAAGTTATATTCAACTGTGTAGGATGACAAACTCACATTTTGTTGTAACAATAGAAAAAGAGAGATAGAATTATCCAACTACAAAGTGTATCTTTGTTTATAATAATTTGACTAGTGTTTATATCTAACAAGACTTGAGAGGTGAGAATACGGGGAAAAACCCAAGAGTTTGTTCATCTAACTTAGTTAGCTTCAGCTAATTCATATGTGGCTTTGATCGCCAATCACCAAAAAATCCCGTTGACCACCATAGGACTTTATTTCAGCTAATTCATAAGTGTATATTTAACATTGTACAAAATTTCATGATTGAAATAAGATTATTTAATTCAGAACACAATTATTAAATAATTTAGAGTAATATTATGGATTGTATAATCCAGAACAAGATTAACTAATCCAAAATAAGATTACACAGTTGGAATAATTTGTCAGATAACTATTTCAGAAACTGATTTAAACAAAAAAAATAAACTCATTGGAGAAAGTTTGGCTTTTAACTTTTGTTAATTATCATTATAAACTACTAGCGGAGACAGAGGCGTTATGGCACTATGTGTTTGTATTTTTCTTATCATGCTATATGTTATTACTTATATTAATTTTAATTTTTTATGTATATATATATATATATATATTATTTTATATATTTGACACGTAATTTACAATTTAAATGAAAACAATATTGAAGATACAATATAGATTATATATTGATATGAAATAGGAAAAAACGTAAACTGTATTATAAAGTAGTAGAATACAATCATTTTTAGTGGACTAGTAATTTTTTTATACCACTTTTCTTTTTCTTTACATAAGTAACAAAATGATAGCTTTAAAATTTAAAATTTAAAATGTTAAAATGTTAAAATATAATCAATAAAAAATAGAAATATGAATTATGTATACCAAATGAAAAAAATTCTATTTTATTATATATTATATATTGTTATATATGCAGAAGTTGAGAACTACCTTATTACACTTGTATATGTTCATGAGGAAAGAAAAAAAATTAAATTCATCTCTGAGAAATATAAATTTTGTTATCAATATTATTTCCAAAACAATCTTAAGTCTAATATACATTAACTTCTAACTCTGAACTATAAACATTACATTACAAAATCCTACATAATTAAGCGTATAAATTTCCAATAACATGACGCTCTTGTATCTTCAAAAACCCAACTTATGATCACCAATACTTATATTATTAATAAATTACGTTTTTAACTAATCAACTTAAACTCAAGGTCATTTCCAACCTTCTAAATAGTATCTTGTTGACTAATTATCTAAGGCAACAAAGGTGGGAATAAATGCATACTATAGGGGCAAAGGTAGGTAAAACACAAATAATTAAAGAAACCATATTTTTCCCAATATTGAAGCATTGTGGCATCTAAACCTAACAACACTAGTCAGCTTTTTAATTTTTACCTCTTGAGAGTTTATTAAATCCTAAGAATATCTACGGTTCAATTCAAGATGAAAAAGAAAGCATTAAGCTTCCACTTATCACTCACAAAACCACACAAAATAGTTCACTTAATAAAATTTTATAAAGTTAATAATACGTTTAGTAAAATAAATATCGAAATATATCGTTTTCAGCAGAATAAAAATATAATAATTTTGATACACAACTTTTAGTTTAATTATTTTTTTAACCTTGTTAATAATTCATGTAATTAGATAATAAAGAAAATGGTTGATGTAACTAAATATCGCTTTGATGTTTCATGATTGTCACATGTATTTATTTAAAAAGAAAATTAAATTTTAATATTAATAGGCCATTAACAAGTATTTTATCCTTTGTTTTTCACTTTATTTAAAATCCAAATCTTTTATTTTTGTTATTTTCTTTAACGTAATCAGAACGACTAAAATATAAGAATACATGTTGTAGTGAACTTACCAATTTAGTTAAAGTATTTAATACTTTCTCAATAAGGTATATATTTATCCAAATGTACCCTGGAGTAACCCATATAAATTGAACCTTGCGTTTATATTTTATCAAATTATGTTACCTTTGGAATACAAATAACTCCAATGGATATCAACTTGGTGTGTATATGTTTCTACTGCATAACTCGCGAATTATCTTTTAAAGGTGTATCTTATAAATGTAAATGACGTTCAAGTACATGAGTAATAACAAGGGAGAAGAAAAACAACAACAATCTTATCGTATGTATACGAGCTCGAAGAACACAGGAAAGTGAAAGATAAAACACACACGCACACACACAGGAACAATGTATGATATCATGATCACTATATCGATCGAACGCAGCAAATGTAATGATGACAAGGCAGACTCAACTTCTAAGAGGGCATAAACATAAGCAGTGCAGCTTCATTCAGGGAGTGGTGGCTGAAGGCGGTGGTGAGAGGAAGGGGAAGGAGGGGATAGTGGTGGGGATAGAGGGGAGGTTAGGAAGTGAAGTGGCAGGAAGTGGAGGAAGAGTGAGCTGTGGAACGGTTGGGATGGTAGGAAGAGATGGTTGAGGCAGAGATGGGATTGTAGGCAAAGGTGGAACATTTCCCTGAGGCTGTGTTGGGATTGTAGGGAAAGGTGGCAGTGTTGGCTTAGGCAAAGATGGTAAATTTGGTGCAGTTGTTTGCATGAGATGACGAGCTGCTAGGCTCATGTTCATGCATGACAAGATGAGAGAAAGAAGGAAAAATGTGGTTGCGGCCATAGCTGAATTAATGGATTGGAACTGAAAATATGAAAATGGTGTGTAGATAGATTGTGTGAGAGGCTTAAGGATAGTGCTTGCTTATATAAAGGTGTGGGAGAGAGAGTGGTTCAACTTTGGATAACCAAACACAGCCTTAACCCACCAATATATACCAATGTTTTTGTTAGGTCACCTTCCTGCAGTATTTGAATAAATAATTTTTAATGTGTTGGACTAATTATGCTAAGTTATATGTGAAATGTAAGATCAGCAACTCATACATATTTTGATGCAAGAGAGAAAGAGAGAGAAGAGAATTGGGGTTGGACTAATAAGAATTGTGTTGGTTCATCTAACTCAGTTCACCACAGCTTCCAGGTGTTACCCTTTGCAGCTAATTTGAAGATTCAATCAAAATCACTTAAATTGATTTAAATTTTCTAATAACTCCAAGTCCAACCAAACCGATAATGGTAAGTAGTTCAAATATTGTTGTTACTATTAAACATATTTGTTGAATTTAAATCAAACCAAATAGGGAGGGAACAAACTGTTAATGAGTGGGCCAAAATATAGTAAATATTTAATATATATATATATATATATATATAATATTTGTGCTTTTAAAATAATAAAAAGATATTATTAATTTTACAAGTAATTACTGAATTTATTATTAAAATTAGTATTTTTATTAACCATATCTTTTTAGAATCTTATCCATTATACTTGAAAAATCAACTAAAATAAGGTGACTTATACTATTCATTAAAATATCCTTTAAGAAATAGTAACCAACCATTTGAAAAATAATTTGCTTTAAAACAATTGAAAAAAATAGAAGAACAAATAAGTGTTGTACCATAGTAAAGACAACAACTCTGAGAATATATAGACTAAAAATATGATAGGAAGATAATATATTTGTTAATAGAATTTCATTTTTCAATTATATATATAATGTTTTAAAATTGATCCATAATAAATAAATAATATTTAATTATCAAATCAATATAAATATATTAATAACATTATAAAATAAAAAATATTAAAAATAAAAGGAAATTATACTTTCATTGATGTAAAAATGATAAAAAAAAATTATCTATAATTTTTTTTTGAAAAATAAAAAATAATTAAATGATATCATGTATATATACATATATATTTAAATTTGTTGATAAATATAATTACACAATATATATATATACACACTAGTAAAGCAGATGTGCTTCAGCAACTTTGTTATATTAATAATACAGTTTTAAAAAATATATATAGTTTTTAAAAATATATATGATTTTATAAGGATATTAATAAAATAATATATAATACTTAAGTTTATGTAATTATTTTCAGGTAAAGAAAAGTTATTAAATTGTTTATTTTATTGAATAAAAAATATTTTTTTATTTATTAAAGAGTAAAATTATTTATTTTAAAAAATACCTTAAATATTTTTTCAAGTCGGATCAAGAAGACTAATTTTATATTTAAAGTCTCGCATATCTACATTTTCTCATTACTCCAATCTCCTCATTCTATTCATTACAATTTTAATATTTAAATTACTTTTTTTTTTTGCATGCTATATTTTGAACTTTGGCACAATAGTATTTATAAGACTACACCTCTGACGTTACTTTTTTTTTTTTTTTTTTTTTTTTTCATTTT